>MDSZ01161699.1_pt1 | contig 13915 bp, 11 predicted proteins | sample 811201 | NCBI WGS metagenome assembly MDSZ01 (sample SAMN05326647, study PRJNA326480) | marine metagenome | isolation source: seawater | place: Indian Ocean: North | collected 2010
CTGAAAAATCTCCAGGAGAATATATTGTAAGTTCACAAAATATTAAACCCAAAAATATTTCTAAAAATCTTGATACATTCATAGTTAAGAATCAGAATCTCAAGTTTGAAAGAGAGGATGGTAATTTACCCTCTAGACTTATAACGGCATTAAAAATTAGATCAAAAAATAAATCAGTTTTGCCATGTGAGTGTTCTCTTGGGATAATTCATAAAAAAAGACCTCAAAAAAGATTTCACTGGGGCATGTTAAGTCAAAAATTTAAATCTAAAATTCTCATCACTGCAATTGAAGATATTTATGGAAACCCAAAAAATGCAAAACTTTGCTTGAAAATTTATAGACAAAAAACTTCGCGAATTATTGAAGCCAATTTACATTGGCATGAAATATCTAATGACGGAATTAATGCAACAATTGACGTATTGGAATTTTTTAAAGAATCAGATATTGATTGCAAAAAGTATATGTATTTTTCAATTTTTAGCCAATATGGTGGATTCTTTATTTACACCACCTTAGAAAAGGGAGAATCTATTTCATTAGAACATACTTTTTAAAAGTACTTGTAAATCCTATGTGAATTGGTCTTTAAAATATAAAGGCTAAAAGACTTATGACATATTTTTGTAAGTAAGAATGACGAAATTTTTAAATAAATATTTTGAATAAATTCTTTAAAAAAAATTTGTCTAGATATTGTACTAGAGTTAAGAGTAAATAAATTTATAAATTTAAAAATACTAGGGTTATCAAAAGTGTTTATAGAAAAAGAAAGTTGCAATAATTGTATCGTAGATTTAGCAGATGATATTAAAACTTCTATTTCTGCAATTGATAAAGGTGGCTTAAGAATAGCTTTGGTTTTAAATAATAAGAGTGAATTGATTGGGACAATCACAGACGGTGATGTTCGTAGAGGCCTTCTTAAAGGATATTCTTTAAAAACGCCATTAGAAAAGATAATAAAACGAAACTATTTGAAAGCTACCATTAAGACCGAAAGAGATGAAATTCTGAAAATCATGAGAAAAAATGCCATCTCGCAAATACCAATTATTTCTGAAAGCAATAAATTTATCGGTCTAGAAATTGCAGAAGAACTTTTACCTAGTTCAAATAATTTTAAGTTGCCAAACTATGCATTATTGATGGCAGGTGGTCGAGGAAAAAGATTAAGCCCAATAACAGATGATTGTCCAAAACCATTAATTCCAATAAATGAAAAACCAATCCTTGAAATTATTTTGGAACAATGTATTAATTCAGGAATATACAACTTTTATATTTCTGTCCATTATTTAGCTGATAAGATTATTAACTATTTTGGAGACGGATCTAAATGGAATGTAAATATAAAATACATAAAAGAAGATGAGCCTTTAGGAACTGCTGGTGCATTAAAACTTTTACCTGAAACTTTCAATGAATCTATCCTTTTAATAAATGGCGACGTCCTCACTAAAACAAATTTCACTAATGTATTAAGATATCATTCAATTAATTCTGCAGATATAACAATTTGTGCTCGTGAACATATTCTTTCTAGTCCTTATGGAGTAATAGAAGTTGAGGGTATTAATTTTAAATCAATGATAGAGAAACCATCTTTTAGACAACTTGTAAATGCTGGTATATATGCGTTAAAACCTAATGTTATAGATGTTGTGAAAGAAAAAGGTTTCTTAGATATGCCAGATTTAATATCATTATGCAATATTCAGAAAAAAAAGATAATTGTTTATCCTGTACATGAATATTGGTTAGATATTGGCAAACCAGAGTCTTTAAACAAAGCTTATTATGAATGGGAGGAGAGAAAATGAATGACTAGAGTTGCATTAATCCCAGCCAGAGGAGGTTCAAAAGGTATTTACAGAAAAAACATAAAATTATTTAATTCAAAACCCTTAATATATTGGACTATCAAAGCAGCTCAAGAAAGTTCTTTAATAGATAGGATCATAGTATCTACTGAAGACGAGGAGATTGCGTCAATAGCAAAGTCATATTCTGCTGAAGTCCCTTTTATAAGGCCTAAAGAATTAGCATTAGATAATTCACCAGGTATAGATCCTGTAATACATGCTTTGGAAACCCTCCCAAATATAGATGAACTTCTACTATTGCAACCAACTTCTCCTTTGAGGAGATCAATTGATATAGATAATATTATTCAAATGAGATCAGAATACAATTCAGAATCTGCAGTTTCAATTAGTTTATCTCAAAAACATATTAATTTATTTTTTAAATTAAATTCAGACTCTCAAATTGAGCCTATATCTTGCAATTTCAAAGAAAGTCCTAGGCAAAAATATTCTAAAATGTATACTTTAAATGGTGCTTTATATCTTTCAACTAAAAAATCAATTTTAAAAAATAAATCATTATTCTCACCAAGCACTATTGGTTACGTTATGCCGGAGGAATACTCGATAGATATAGATACTAATTTAGATTGGGAAATTGCAGAATTCTTGATGAACAAATTATTATGAAAGTATTTGTGACTGGATCTGAAGGTTTTATTGGCTCGCACTTGGTTGAGAGGCTAATTGATGAGGGTTATGAAGTTACAGCATTGTGCTTGTATAATTCTTTTGGCAGCTTTGGATGGCTTGATAGCATTCCCACTGATAAGAAAAAAGGTTTAAAAATAATTTTAGGAGATATAAGAGACCCATCAACATTCAGAGCTGAAATGAAAGGATGCGACATAGTTTTTCATTTAGCTTCACTAATTGCTATTCCATATAGTTACATTGCACCAGCCAGCTATGTCGAAACTAATATAAATGGAACCTTAAATATATTAAATATTGCAAAAGAATATGATATCGGACGCGTAGTTCATACATCAACTTCAGAAACCTATGGATCTGCCCAATTCGTCCCCATTAACGAATCTCATCCTCTTGTTGCACAATCACCTTATGCTGCATCAAAAATAGCTGCAGACCAAATGGCAATAAGCTTTTGGAAAAGTTTTTCAATACCCATTACGATAGTAAGGCCTTTTAATACATACGGGCCAAGACAAAGTAATAGAGCAGTTATTCCACAAATCATTACACAAATTGCCAACAAAAAAAATAGAGTTAAATTAGGATCGCTTTCCCCTACAAGAGATTTTAATTTTGTACATGATACATGCTCTGCTTTTATTGAATGTTCTAAATCACCTTACGCTATTGGAGAAGTTATAAATTGTGCAAGTAATTTTGAAATATCAATAGGGGAAACAGCTAAATTAATTTGTCAATTAATGAATTCTTCAATTGAAATAGAATCTGAATCTGTAAGATTTAGGCCACCAATGTCAGAAGTTAATAGACTTTTTGGTGATAATAAAAAAATCCTCTCTATCACAGATTGGCGTCCTAAATATACTGGGATCGATGGATTTAAAAGAGGGTTAAAACTAACTATTGATTGGTTTTCAGACCAAAAGAATTTATCTCTTTATTCAAGTAACTTTGTAATTTAGTTTACATATGATTAAAGGAAAATTTTATTTATTCAAACTTTTAAAAATAAATCATTAATTTAAATTATGAGTCTTTCCTCAGAAATTATTAAAAATATCAAATCAGTTATAAATTTTTCTGATAATTCAAGAGAAATTAATGTTCATGAACCTTCTTTTATTGGCACAAATGCAAGCAAATATATTGAAGATTGTCTAATTTCTGGATGGGTAAGTAGCTCTGGAAAATGGGTAACGAAATTTGAAGAATTAATAAAAGAATTTACAGGAAGCGAATACGTAATAGCAGTCTCTAATGGGACCGTTGCTTTACGTTTGGCACTTTTTATCGTTGGTGTAAGAGCTGGTGAAGAAGTGATAATTCCCCCATTAAGTTTTGTAGCTACAGCTAATGCGATATCTCATTTAGGAGCTTTTCCACATTTTGTAGATATTGATTCGGAGTCTTTGGGTATGTGTTCCAAGGCGCTAGACAATAGATTAAAAAAAATTGCTCATTTTAAAGGAGATTTAGTTTTTAATAAATATACAGGTAGAAGAATTGCAGGAGTTGTACCAGTTCATGTCTTTGGAATACCAGCTAAAATTGATAAGATAAAAAATGTATGTAATAAATGGAAGATACCTTTAGTTGAAGATTCTGCTGAGGCACTTGGAAGTAAAGTCAAAATATCAAATAATCAAATTCATTGCGGATGTGTAGGTGATATTGGAACATTAAGTTTCAATGGTAATAAAATTATAACGACGGGAGGTGGTGGTGCATTACTAACCAATAACGCTGAATTCGCTAAATTAGCTAAACATTTATCAACAACTGCAAAAGTTCATCATCCATGGGAGTTTTATCATGACAAAATTGGGTGGAATGATAGATTACCCAATATAAATGCAGCTTTAGGCGTATCGCAGCTTGAACAGATTAATTACAAAATAAAGAAAAAAAGAATTCTTCATGAAAAGTTCGTTGAAATTTTTCAAAGTTTCGAAGATATTGAAATAATCCAAGAATTGGATAATTCAATAAGTAATTATTGGCTAATTACAATGCGATTGAAGGGTGTAAAACCTGAAAAAATTAAAGAATCCATTCTTCAAGAATCTCATTCATCCAAAATATATTTGAGACCTTCATGGATTTTATTAAATCAGTTGCCAATGTACAAAGACTCACAAAAAGGAGATTTAAGTGAATCTATTAATCAATCAAAAAGATTAATAAATCTTCCAAGTAGCCCCCAATTAATAAATGATTAATAAAAATTAGTTTTAATATAAATTTAGATAGTAATTTTTTTGAGCTATGGATATTGAATCAAAGTCGAGAAATACTTTTATCATTGCAGAAGCTGGGGTCAATCATAACGGGTCCTTAGATTTAGCGATAGAGCTTTGTAATAAAGCTAAAGAAGTTGGAGCTGACGCCATAAAATTCCAAACCTGGATTACAAGCAAAATTATTGTAAAAGGTACCCCACAAGCTTTGTATCAGCAAAAAAATACTAAAAAAAATATTGATCAATACACTCTATTGCAAAAGCTAGAATTGAGTTTTAGAGAATTTGAAGAAATCAACAAACATTGTAAAAGTTTAGATTTGAAATTCCTATCGACTCCCGATGATTTAGAAAGTTTAAATTTTCTAATTGATAAAATAGGTCTAGATATTATCAAAATTGGTAGTGGTGAGGTAACAAATATACCTTTTTTAAGAAAAATTGGTGAACTCTCAACTAAGGTAATATTATCTACAGGTATGTGTAATATCAAAGATATTGAAATTGCAGTAAAAGCATTGGGATACCCAAAAGAAAAAGATCTGATAATACTTCATTGCACCAGCAGCTACCCTTGTGATTATAAATATGCAAATCTAAACGTAATTAATACTTTAAAAAAAATTTTTAATTATGAAATAGGTTTCTCCGACCATACCCTTGGAATAACAGCCTCTATAGGTGCAGTAGCTTTAGGTGCAAAAGTTATAGAAAAACATTTTACTTTAGACAAATCAATGCCTGGGCCAGACCATTTGTGTAGCCTAGAACCAAATGAATTTAAAGATATGGTAAATCAAATAAGAATATTAGAAAGATCTCTTGGAGAAAATAATAAAACTATTCAGGATGTCGAGAAAGATACTAGAGAGAAAGTTATAAAGAAGATATTGGCATCAACTTCAATTAAAAAGGGAGACATTTTTGACTCCCAAAATATAACTCTCTTAAGAAGCGCGGATGGACAACTTAATGGACAAAATTGGGATAATATTATTGGCAAAAGATCGAAAAGAGAATATAAAAAAAATCAATTTATTTATATTGATGAAATTGATTGAAATCTTATTCCTAAATGGCATCACCAATTAAAAAATAATTTTTTTCTCTTAAGTTAAATTCGTCTCTTGTTTGGGAATATTTTATTTGATCAGAAATTATTTTTGAAATATAAAAAATATTTTTTTTGTCCGAGAATTTTTTTTTGAATTTACTTAACCCATCTGTTTCATCAAAATTTAGTCCTCCCCCTAAATTGATTTTTAAATAACCATCATTGCCTAATTTATATATTGCATTAAGGATCAAAAAATCGTTACATTGATGCTTCATAGCTTCTTCTGAACTAGCACTTAGATGATAATGGACCATTTTACTTTCTGGATCAACTAAAAAAAATGCTCCAGAAACTAACTTATTAGAACTATTTTTAATAAGAAGTAATTTGCATCTATTTGATAGATTAATCAGGTGGTTGAGAAAAAAATCATAATTAAAATAATAAAACTTAGAAGAGGATTTTTTAATCATTCTTGATAAATATAATTCATAAAAATCCTTAATTACATTTCTTTGTGAAGAATCCTCTATCCATTCTGAATAGAATCCATATCTCTCAGCATGATTAATAGATGCCCTGATTTTTTGCGGAAGATTATTTTTAAATAAATCAAAATCATTATGCATATGAAGCGTAACCTCATAATTTATGCGATTAGCCTCAATCTTTGAAGATGGCCACAATAAATGATTTTCTAAAAAAGGTGCATGTCTAATAAATAAGCTATGTATGTCAAGATCAGATAAAAATTTTTTTAAATTTGTTATGTCACCTTCAGTCAGTCTTATCTTATTTCCAAAAATACCACCATAACCATAACAAGAAAAGGCCTCATAATTATCATTTTTAAGTTTTCTCTTTATAAAAGGTATGAATGCATTATTTTTTGAATTGGAAATCTTAATATATTTTGCTTGAGAATTGTAAACTTTCTCAAATAATGCAATATAAGATTTATTTGAGTAAATGCATTTATTCTTGGAGCATTCATTTACAAGAGAAAATTTTGCAATCATAATAATGAATTCAACTTAAAAGATATAATTATTATTCTTCATAAAAAGTAAATTTCTGGAAATAAGATTTTGACTTTTATAATTTTAAAATACAGAAGTATTCCAATTATTTTGAGCACAAAGCAAATTTTGTTATATTTGAATACGATTATTTTATATGCAATTTATGAGTTGGAATAAAATTTGGGATGAAATATTTTTATCGAAAAAATGGGGTCAATACCCTGGAGAACCACTAATAAGATTTATTGCGAAATATTTTTATGAAAAGGAAAGATCACAAATAAAGATTCTAGAAATTGGTTGCGGACCAGGAGCAAATTTGTGGTTCTGCGCAAGAGAAGGTTTTGAAGTTTATGGGATAGATATTTCTAAGTCAGCAGTAATACAATGTCAAGAAAGATTAAATAATGAGATTCCTGATTGGAAAGGTAAAATCGTGCAAGGGATCGCAACTAAATTACCCTTCAGGGAATTATATTTTGATGCTGTAATTGATAATGAATGTTGCTCTTGTATTGAATTGGAGGATGCAATAAAAACCTATAATGAGGCTTGGCGAGTATTAAAGCCAAAAGGTAAGTTATTCATTCGAACATTTTCTTCTGGAAGTGATGGAGATCAAACAGGAAAAGAAATCAGTAAAAATACATGGTTAACTAATTCAGGCAAAACCGCAGGAAAAGGTCCAATTAGATATACCCATGACAGTGACTTTAAGAAACTTTTACCAGATAATAAATTCCGAACTATTACAAAAGAGCTTACTAAAGAATCAAATACAAATATTCAAAAATGGACTATAGAATGGTTAATTGTGGTTGAAAAAATTATAAATTTAGATAGTGAAAAATAAAATTCATAATTTATAAAGATATTATTTATTATTTATTATTATCTAAAAGAGATTTTGATAAGTAATCATAAATCTCATGATTATAAATTTTAGCTGGGAATTTGAAACCTTTATAAAAAATATCACCTTCTTGTATATGAGCGCCTGTTCTTTCACATATGCATTCAATATAATCAAAGAATTTAAAGCTTTTTTCTTCTAATAAAATCATTTCATCAATTTTAATTTTACTTTTTATTTGAATTTGATAAAAAACTCTTTTTTCATCCAAAATTTCGATATCAAAAATCTTTTTTTTATCGCTTTTCAATGACAGATTCTTTAGTATGTTTACTGCTTTATCCCTATTTTCGAGATTATCAAAAATTAAAATCCCATCATTTGTCATATTTTGTTCAGTTACGATAGATCTTATTCCAAGTTTTTTAAAAAAAGAAATTGGATCTTTTTGCCTGTATATAAAAAATCCATCACCCTTCACAAACTTTTGTCTAATACCATTAACGACCAAAAGGGGTTCATTGCTTCCCTGACTATCCATTAACATCCCTAAAATTTCATTACATACAATTAAAGCAAGTTTCATATGTTTCGAAATTTTTGCGCCAGATTCTTCCCAAAATTGATGTTGAATATGGGCAATATGATTTAAAAAAATAATATTAAAGTTAGTATTATATTTGTCTTTTAATTGAATAAAATAAAGTGTACTTAAAAAATCCAATAGAGTAGAAAAAGTATGAACATTGATTCCCGCAATAAAAAATGATTTAAATAGCATTTTGAAAAATTTTCTAGTTTTGCCCTTTCCTCTATTCTGATAAATGAAATTGATCATTCTTAAAGATGCATGTAGAAGTTTTAGTATATTTATAGAAAGATAATTTTTAGCTATATATCTCGGCAAAGATAAAAATTTATTCAGACTTTTAGGTGTAGCTAATTCATCAAAAGACCAGGGATCTGGGACAAAAAATTTAATCCCATTTTTATCGCCACGAGGTGCATTCATAACACCCCATATTCCACATGAATAATTTTTATTCTCCCCAAATAAATTCCAAATTTGTTTGAAATTTTGCTTTTTAGTATCACTTAATCTACATATTTTATGTTCTTTAAATGACTTACCTGTATGAATACTAACCCATTGAACCCATGGGTCCAAGCCTTGATATTCTACTTTTTCATCTGTAAATGTCGAACCATGTTTTAAACTTAAAATCTTATTTATATGTTGCAGATTTAACTCTTCTGAAACTCTCTTAAAGAAATTAGGATCAAACTCATTTAGTTCAACAATTAACATAAAATACTAATAAAGTTTGAAATCTTCTTATCTTACTATATTTTTAAAGTTTTTAAATCGTCTTAATAATGGTTTTTGTGAAACATCATAATAAATAAAGCTTATAATTAATTGATTACAAATTAATGAGGTCGCCAAAAAAAGAATTTGGATCCCTAATGGAGTTTCTACGTTTAATTCTCGATAATACGTAAAACTCCTTATTCCTATCAAGAAAGAAATTAAACCCAATAGAAAACCCAAACATAAACTTAAACTTCCAGGATTAAAATCTAATAAAAAATATTGATAAGCCAATCTTTTAAAAAATATATATATGTGTTTATAAAAAAATCTAAAAAGCTCTTTAAAAGGATTTAAACTAGAGTTTTCAGAAGCATATATAGCTTCCATAGCTATTTCGCTGATAAGAATATTACTTAAAGAACATCTAAAAAGAAGATCGGTCTCAAAAAAGTAACCATTATCAATTTTCTCTAAAGATATCTCATTTAACACATCAGCTCTCATGGCTATAAATCCATTAGTAGGATCAAACAATTCCCAATAACCAGTAGACAATTTTGTAATAAACCCTAAACCTATATTTCCTATGATTCTTATAATTGGCATTTTTCTAATAGATTTTGGGTTAGTAAATCTATTACCTTTTGTAAGTTCGCATGATCCATTTAAAATAGGTTCTAAAAGCTTAGGGATTAAAAAAGGATCCATTTGTCCATCAGAATCAATTTTTATTATTATCTGAGGTTTAAATTTTAAAGCATAAAGAAAGCCGCTTTTCATCGCCCCACCAATGCCTCTATTAGAATCATGAAAAAGAAAATCTACTTTATCGCTTTTTATTGAATTACGAATCTTATATCCTGTAGAATCTGGACATGCATCATCTATACAAATTAATTTATCTACAAATTTGATTACATCTTTAACTAATAAAGGGGCAATTTCAGAACTTTTATAACATGGCATTACAGCAATAATCTTATACATCAAACTATTATTAATACTCCAATTTATACAATAAAAATACAATCATTAAATACTATGTTTTTGATATATTGCAAATATGAAATATTCTTTTTCTGAGGCTAAACGGATTTCTAGAAGTAAAATTGGTAGAGTATTTTTGACATAAATATCCTTCTTTGATATCTGAATCAACTATGTGACTTATTATTGATTTAGGATTAAGAGTTTTAATACAATAAGAAATATTATTATTTACTTTCTGATTTATACAGTTTGTAAATTTATCTTCATGAATATAATCTTTATTAAGAAACAAAAGAGCTGTCCTATTCCCAATATTCATAACTGGTTCTTGTGAATAATTATTTAGAATATTTGTAAGCTCATAATTATATGCATATCTATTCATATATTTTTCATAATCTAGAATACTGAAAACTGTCTGATATCCGGAAGTTAATGTTATTGATGAAAAAATAATTATTTGTAAAATAATAAAAAATTTGGATAATTGTTGATATGGCAATTTCTTTAAACTTAACTTATTCCCAAAATTAAATAATTCTTTTGAAAAGTGTTTTTCACCAGAAAACATTAAAATTATAGGTGATACGAAATAATCAGATCTACCTTGAGACAAACTTAAAAGCAGTATAATTTGGCAGATAGCTACAAATTTTGAAACTGAAATTAATCTTTTTTTTTGAAAAAGAATATTTGAGAAAGTTATTGATATTAAAAAAAAGCCAGTTGCTGGCCCAATAATCATTCCAAATAAATTAATCTTATTTGTCATAATCAAGTTAAATGGAAATCCATTATCTCTCATATAATTTCTAAGGAAAGCCTCAAACTCAATCATCTGATTGTTGTTTGAAACAAAATAATTATTAAAAATAGGGTAAAAAGGATTTCCGGTTATATGCAGCCTATAAATAAGGATCAAACATAAAGTGAATATTGAAAAAGCAAGTAAATAAATCTTTGTTAAATCTGGTTTTGAGTTTAAATGGAAAAATTCCTTTTTTTTTATTAAGTCAAATAATACATGCAAGCTTATTGGTATAGAAATAATTAAAGATGATATTTTAAAACTTAAGGCAAATAAGATAACAATTAGAAGATTTAATAGTAAATTTTTTTCTTTAGATTTACTCCAAACTAAATATGTAATTGTAATAGCAATATCTGGTAAGAAAAGGTATTTTCCAATTGTCAACCACTGAATAAAAACAGGGCAGGTTAGAAAAACAAAAATCAAAATTCTATTAGTTTTTCTTAATAAAAAAATAGAAACAATTAAAAATATTGGTAAGGCTTGTATTGATCTTATTAACCAGATATTACCCTCTTGAATAAATGATAAATTTGCAAAATCACAAATTCCTAAAATACCTTGATGTAATCCACCATCAATAAAATGTTTATTTTGTAGAAAAAATTGATATGGATATCCAACATATGTAGTTATTGTATCTGGATGATTGATCGGACCAAAAGATATTAAATATAACCAAAACATACATAAGATAATAAACTTGTTTCTGCTAAAATCATTGAAAAATATTTTATAAATTTTTTGCGTACTCATAAAAAGATTACTGATATTTAGAGAATCAATTTTACAAAAAAAGATATATAAGGCAGTTATAGAAAGAGTAATATAAATAATTGGTAATTTTGTTAATTCTAAAAAAATCAAGCCAATAGAAATAGATCCAATTGACGAAATAGATAACATTAGAGATGTTATTAGATTAGAAATAAGTACTTCTTCTTTTTCATATATTGAATTAAAGTTATTTGATAATAAAAATAAAAATAAAGTAGTTAATATTATTAAGCTAATCATGCAATATCAGATTTACTAGTAGAAATCTTATCTTACTAGAAAAATATTTAAATTTTCAAGAGTTTAAACAAATACCTTTTTCTTTTGTATTAGATAAGAAACTAATGCTAGTAATGGAATTAATAATATTACTGCGATATTTTTTTTTATTCCATTTATTGATAAGAAATAAATCCCAAACCAATTGAAAATCCAAATCCATAATGTAGAAAATACATATTTAACAAGTTTCAAAATTGTAAGTGATTTGTTATTGAAAACAAATTTACCATAGATAAAAAAGCCAAAAAACATTCCAATAATTTGTGAGATCAAAGTGGCAATTGATATTTGAAAATAAATTAATAAAATTTGAAGAAGAATATTTGTTACTAGAACATTTAAGAATCAAAATATTAAAAAACGCTTTTTAGACATATAAGAAAAGAATCTTTAAGCAAATTATCAATAATATTTAGTTTTTGAAATATGTTTTAATTAAGGATAATTAAACAATATTAAATTACCTCAATACTACAGATATTATCAATTTCGAAACTTTTTGATTATTTTGATAAATATCAAAATCTATAAAAAACAAGTTTCTATATTAAGGTATATCAGGATCCGTCTCCAATTCTCCAGAATTTAAAACTATTATTTGTTAAGTCTTGAGGATCAATTAATGACCTGGAGTCAAAAATCCATGCAGGTTTTCTCATTCGTTTTTCTGCTAAATCCCAATTAATATTTTTATATTCTCTCCACTCAGTAAGAATAACTATTGCATCAGCTTCGAAAAATGAATCATCTATGTTCTCTATAAATTTCCAAGAGCCTTTTCCATTTCCGCTTTTTGACATTTTTTTATTTTGATCCATAGGTTCTATTCCTAAATCATTAATAATTTGCTCTTTTGTGACTTTCGGATCATGAATAAATAAAGATGCTCCCTCATCAATTAAATCATTACAAATTTGGATTGCAGCAGATTCCCTAGTATCATTTGTATTACCCTTAAAAGCAAATCCAAGGATTATTATTTTTTTACCCGAAATTGTTCCAAATAATTTCTCTGTAATAAGTTTTGAAATTCTAGTCTTATGCCAATTATTAAGTAAAACTACACTCTCCCAAAATTTTGCTACTTCATATAATCCAAAGTATTCTGATAAATAAACAAGATTAAGTATATCTTTTTTAAAACAGCTTCCTCCGAATCCAGGACCCGCATCCAAGAACTTAGAACCAATCCTTGAATCAGCACCTATAGCTCTGGAGACTTCTCTGACATCTGCACCAGTAGCTTCACATAATGCGCCTATTGCATTAATTGAACTTATTCTTTGAGCTAAAAATGCATTTGAAGTAAGTTTTGCTAATTCACTACTCCATATATTTGTATGTAATATTTTATCTTTTGAAACCCATCTACAGTAAATATCCGTCAAAGCATTAATAGATAAAGAATTTTCTCCCCCAATTAAAACCCTATCTGGATAAAGCAAATCATCAATTGCAGTTCCTTCTGATAAAAATTCAGGGTTGGATAAAACATCAAATGTTTTTGATTGGGAATCTTTATTATCTTCCTTTGAAGCATCTAATATTGATTTTATAACTTCTGCAGTTCTAACTGGCAATGTACTTTTTTCGACAACTATTGTATGTCCGGATGCGTTTTTTGCGACTTGCCTAGCGCAGGCCTCTACCCATTTTAAATCACTTGCTTTGCCTGCTCCTGATCCATATTTTTTTGTTGGGGTATTTACTGATATGAACACCATATCAGAGATTCTTATTTTTTCACTTATTGAAGTAGAAAAGTGTAGATTATTGCCTCTACACCTTTCAACTATTTCTGCAAGACCAGGTTCGAATATGGGTAGCTCATCAAGATTAGATTCGTTCCATTTAATAATTCTTTCCTTATTTAAATCAACCACATTAATTTGAATATCTGGACATTTATCTGCAATAACTGCCATTGTTGGTCCTCCTACATATCCTGCGCCAATACAACATATATTTTTTATTTTCATTTTCTGATTCGTTTTTAAATATTTTAAGATATAAAATTTTAAAAATGCTTTTTTGATATAAA
>MDSZ01004541.1_pt1 | contig 13914 bp, 8 predicted proteins | sample 811201 | NCBI WGS metagenome assembly MDSZ01 (sample SAMN05326647, study PRJNA326480) | marine metagenome | isolation source: seawater | place: Indian Ocean: North | collected 2010
TCCACGCGAAAGAAAAACAAAGAATCGCGCGCGACTCGCCAAAAAGAAGAAGAAAAAAAAAGCGGAGATCGAGTCGCGCACCTCGCAAACGCGCGCGCGCGCGTGTGGTTCCGTCGAGTGCACTCGGGCGAAGTCGGTTTCTTGTACTCGCGCGCGATCGATCGCGATCACTTTATGAGGCCACAAAGTTCTTTTGTTAATTGTCGAAGAAGGACATTTAAACAAAAAGATCCCAAAAAAGAAACAAAAAGGAAAAAAAGAGGGAGTCCTTTGTTTAGGGTTTTAAAAAAACTGGGGGGAGATTTGGCACCTGAATTCCAACACAATCGAAAAGGGACCCGAACGCGCATTTTTGAACGCACCTTTTGTCTCGTCTCGTCTCTCGCGGCGAAACGACGCGGCAAAGACCATGGCGACGAAGCGTCGCGACGACGACGACGACGGGACCACCATCGCGGCGGCTTCTGAAGTCGACCCTAACGTCGATGTAGAACGCGCGAGAGCGGTCCTTTTGCCCGCTTCTTCGCCGCAGAGATTATCGTCGTCGTCGTCGTCGTCGCGGTCCAACGCGACCAATGCCGACAACGGGAACGCGTCGTCGTCGTCCTCGGTGGTGTCTTTGAAATTCCTCTGCTACGCGCTGATCGTCGCGGCGTCGTTCATCTTTTACGAGGACTTGTTGGTCGCTCGAGTGGCCGTTCGGAAACATTTCTTCGGCTTGGAATCCGGCGTCGGCGCCGCGACGCTTCTCGGAGAAGAGGAACCGGAATCGGATTTGATCGACACGCGAACCGGGAAGTTAGACCTGAACCTGAGGCACATTTCGAAGCGCAAACACGAACACGTGGAGACCATCGAAGAACACAACGAGAAAGCGCTGATCGATCGAGTTGGATTGGAAAAAGCGGAGGAGATTGCAGAAGAAGAAGAAGAAGAGAAAGAAGGAGCGGAGATGGCTTTACAGATCGAGAGAGAAGCGCAAGAGAAAAAAGAGAAGGAAGAAGAAGCTTTGAAAGCGGCGAGAGAGAAAGAAGAGGAAGAACGAAGAATACAAATCGAAGAGGAAGAAAAAGAACGAATTAAAAGAGAAGAAGAGGAGAAGGAAGTTCGAGAGAGAGAGGAAAGAGAGAGGGAGGAGATGGAACGGGCGAAAGAGGACGCGGAGAAGAAAGCGCTGGAAGAAGAAGAGGTGAAGAAGCAGTCCGAGAATAGTAGTAGTAGTAGTAGTAGTAGTAGTAGTAGTGGTGGTGGTGGTGATAGTAGTAACGACAGTAACGACAACACTTTAGGAGAGGAACCGGAACATTTTAGGGAGAATACGAACGAAGGGTCGTACGTGCGAGCGACGTCGCATTACGGTTTGAATTGGGCACCGCCGGCGCCGACAGCGCCGCCGACGCCTACCGTTACGAAAGTCGTCAAAGAGGCGATTGAAATCGGCGACTCGACTGCCATTGCGTTAGAAGACCAGGCGCCGAATTTTGATATTTTTACTGGTGGGGCGTTGCCGTTGAACGATCCGGACGATACTCCGGAAGAACACGAATGGCGGTCGATTGGTCAGGTGACGCCGATAAACGGCATGGATTTAGATTTCCCGGGGAACTTGAAAGTCGCCGCGGAGAGGAGAAGTTTTAGAAAAGAGATTATTTTGTTCGTTTCGAACAGAGGTGGAAACCATTTAGCCGCGAATACGGTCGCGAATTTACGTAAACTCGGGTTTGAGCATTACATATTAATCACGAACACCGCGGAAACGTGTTACGATTTACTCAAAGGCCCGTGGGGCGTTGATTGCGGATGGACCTCGTTTTTACAAAATCGCGCGAAACAAATGGGCACGTTTCAAGTCACCGCGGAAGAACAAGCGACGCCGTTTCGTTTGTGGTGGGTTCGATTCCATTACATGGAGCGGTTAGTCGGAATGGGCTATAACCCGATGTACGTGGATACGGACGTGCGTTTTGAAATAAACCCGTACCCGTTGTTGAAATCGCCTCCGTTTGATAAGTTTACCTTGTTCGCGCAAGATGAAAACGGACATCCAGGTGGTTTGAATATCGGGTGCGTGTACGCGCAAAACGCGCCTGAGTTTGGCATCACGAGATGGGTTCTCAACGAAACCGTTTCGAGAATGCTTCGAATTATCGACACGGAACCGCCGTTACAGAAATGGAATGGCCAAGTCGCCGCGGGCGCCAAGGAAACGTTGTGGGATCAACACATCTTCAACGACGTCGTGGAAACGGCGGTATCTGGTAAACCTGTGTTTAGAAGGTCCATGCAACGTTTAATCGATCCCGCAGAAGGGAACCGAATGAGAGAAGAGTGGGTGAAGAGTCAAAACTACGACGATTCGGCGTGGGATGTAACCATGGAAAAGATTGATGAAAAAGTCTTGCCTCTCGGTTTGAAAGACGCGGACATTCGACCGATGAAAGTGGACGATACGTACGAAATCAAATCGAAAAAGTTTCGAGGGTTGAAAGGTTTCGCACCAACCGAAAACGGAAAAGATCCAAACAAAGATGAATACGTCTGTGGGTTCCCGCCGTGGTTCGTTTCCGGTTGGTCCGGCATCGCCGGCCCGCCGCAAGTCCAAGGCCAACCCGGGTACTGGACGGCGAAACCGCCGAGAATAATCATGGGCCACGCCGTCGGCGCTTTGCGTAAAACGACAACGTTTAAAGGTCTCGGGTGGTGGAACTACGGCGCGGAAGCGTATAAGCCGTACGGCTTACAAAACGTGGAAGAAAAATTGGGCAAGAAGGGTGTCCTCGGGTTTATCGGTTTGAAAACGAACGAAGCGAATGCGAAAGTAGGCGTCGAATCGCATGGTTTATCCGTCGCCAGGGTTGTTGAAATTGCAACGTCCGCGGGAAGAAGGCCAATCTCGCCGACCGTTCCATGCGATGCACCTTGGATCGAGAAATATCCTGCCGCTATGCACGGCATCATGATGCGCCACCAAGTCGTTTTGTCCCAACTCTGCGGTCGCGAACGCAACGAGATGTGCTGCCAGAGCTTAAACTTTGATTGCGACGAAGGCGTCATGCTTGAAATCGATTTCTGGAACGACCCTCGATACGCGAGATTTCGAGACGATATCGCCGTCGTTTCCGCAAAAGATGTAGTCAACGACAGCGGTGTCGAGATTGATTTATCGACGATTGAAGAGAAAATCGATTCGTTAGCGCAAGGAAAGAAAACCGTCTTTGTCGACCTCGCGTCGTTGGAAGATTCCTCTATCGTTCCTAAAGGCGTAGGCGAAGCGAAATATGTTCCAGAAAGAGACGCGATATTTGCCACGTGCGATAGGTTGGACTGTCGACCACCGAATAAACCTTTCCCGAACGAAAACGAACCGTGTAGGAGAGTTACGAATTAGAAAAAGAAGCTTTAGAAAAAAATGTAGTATACGATGACAACATCGACGCGCGCCAATGCATAAAAGAATAGGACAAAGTATGGTGTACTTAATTCACAAATTACAACGTCGCCAAAACCTTCTCGTCCAAATCAAAGGTCATCTCCTTCTTATCTCTGCCGCTCGCGCAATATTCCGCGTATCTGTCCTTCAAAGTCGCCTCCAAATCCGGGTGTTTCGGTTCCCAGCCCAATTTCGCCATCGCTTTCGCGCTCGACGCGTAAAAGTGCACGGCTCTAAACGGAAACTGTTTCTTCGTTTCGACGCCTTCCACGCTGCCTTCTTTGTACGTCACAATCGTCGCTTCTTTGCCCATCGCTTTCGCGCACACCTCCGCCATGCCTCTCAACGTTACGCCTTTTTGCGTCACGCAGTTGAAGATTTCATCCTTCGCGTTGGCGTTGTCCACGGCGCTGGCAATCATCGTTGCCAAATCTTCCGCGTGGGAGACCGACGCGAACTGGTCGCCACTGCCTGGAATGACAATCGGCTTACCTCTTTGAATTCTATCGAAAAAGTATTCCTCGCAATCTTTATTCGAACCATATCCGGTCAAATATTGCGGTCTGAACGACGTCATGCCTTTCGTAAATTTCATGTCCACTAAATGTTTCTCGACGACGGCGTGACCAGCGGTCTCTTTCACCGCGTCGCCTTCCACGTGCGGCGGCGTCGGCGTCGGCTTATAAATTCCGGCCGAGGAAACGAAGAAAAACTGTTCTGCTCCGGCTTCTTTGGCAAACTCCGCCACTGGTCCGACGTTCTCCAGATCTTTCCCGTTGTTATCGCAGACGATGTCAAACTTCGCGCCGCCTAACTTGCTCTTCAAATCCGCCGGGTTCGACCACATCGTCGTCACCCCCAACGGTTTCAAATCCGCATCGAAATACGTGAACGGTGCTTTTTGCATCTTCTTATCCGTTTCTTCCCCGACGACGCATAAAGTCACGTCGTGTTTCGCACTCGCGAGCGTCTTCGAGAGCCAGAAACCAATATTCGCGTGTCCGCCACCGTTCGTGTTGACGACGAGCACGGATTTGTTTTCCACTTTCAACGCAGAACATCTGCCCCTCGGGGACGCCGTTCTCTTCGCCGCCGCTTGGAAGACGGTCGCGCGGGACGAGCACGCGCGTTTGAACGAAAATCTCTGCGGTGTCGTCGATTCCAGAGAGGGAGAGAGAGAGAGAAAGAGAAAAGTCAGGTCATGCCACGCGCGCTGTGCATCCAATCGAAAAGAAATCATCATCATCGAGAGAGACAACCACCGCCGCTCATATCCAAAAATCCAATCGCGAAAAACGACGACGTAAACGACGATAAAGAAGAAGAAGAACTTAAAAAACAAAAAGAAGAAGACGATCCCCCTTACCTCGACCGCCGCCGGTGTCGTCGTCGCGGGTGCGTGCTGCATCATCGTTGGTGTCGCCATCATCATCATCTCTTTTGTGGACACAAAAACGCGCGATATAAATACTACGACTAATAATATCCAAAACGTCCCTTTTGACACGTCGTCTCTTTTTCCAAAAACAAAAAAAAAATGAATAAAACCCTAAACATCAGGACGCTTTTGGATATTTTAGGGACGAAAGAGAAGAAAAAAAAAGTTTCCAATTCTCTCTCTCTCTCTCTCTCTCTCTCTCTCTATTATATCTTATAGAGTATGTCGCACGTGCGCGCCGCGCACTGGTGGGAACCGCCGCGTCTTCGCTTGGCTGCGGTCGACGGCGACGACGCGTTAAGTCGCGGGAGACGTCGACGACGACGACGAAGCGAAAGAAGAAGGAGAACGCGGACGAATAAAGCGACGCCAACGGCGGACGATGGACGAGTGAAAGACGACGACGACAACGAGGATGTGGAGGAGACGACGACGACGACGACGACGACGACGACGACGCAGGTGAAGATGCCGCAGAACGCGTCGAAACTCGCGTCGCTGGCGACGTTGCTGGAACGCGCGGTCGTGAGAGATTTGGCGGATGAATTGGCGAACGAAGACGCGGAGTGTTCGGTCGATTACGACCAAGAAGTCTTCGAAGAATGCACGAATAGAGTGACCGAACAATTAGCCGAAGTGGTGGTGCTCTGTAACAGCGCGGATATCGCGAGCAAATATTCGTCCAATTTACGGAATAAAGAATTGAGTCGACTCAGAGGAGCTTTGTGGAATTTACGAGTTTTGCTGGAATCGTATTGCGCGACAAAAGGCGGATGTTCGTTGAACGTGAGACATCGATTTGAGTCGTTGCGGTCGGCGGCGATGGAAGTGTTGCCGGCGTCGAAGCGGTTACAGAAAGGGCCAGAAGCGACCGCTATTCCGAATTTACAGGCGGTTATGGAACCGGGAGTAAAATCGTTCGAGGAAGTTATGAACGATGGCGATGATAACTGCAGCTGCAGCAGCGAGGAAGATGTAGACAATAAGACCTCTAAAAGAGAAATTGCGTTTTACAGAGGAGGACAACCGTCCGTGGAAGGGCGGTCGTGGCTTGCGAAGAACGGGTTTACCCATGTGATTGATTTAAGACGCGAAGATCGCGATAATCAGTGGGTGAAACCATTTGGTGGAGGCAATGGGCAAGGATCGTTTAATACGAACAGAAAATTTGATACGACACGTATTCCTATCACGGATATGGGCGTTCCAACGAAAGAACAAGTGAAGGAGTTTATAGACATCGCTAACGACGTGTTGGAGAGGAATAAAATGAAGAAACCTGGCGAGCCGAAGGAGAAGATGCTACTGCACTGTAAAGCTGGAATTGGCAGAACGGGGTGTTTAGTCGCGTGTTGGAGAATTTCGAGAGGCATGGACGTAGAACGGGCGTTGGGGATGGAGCTTGGTTTGGTGTGCGATTTTGGATCCATCGCGCAAGAACAATTCGTCAGAGATTACGCCGCAGATTTGAAGCACGAAATGGAAGTGAAGAAGTTTGAAAAGGCCATAGAAAATTCAAAATTTGAAACCGAAGCTAAATACCGAACGTCGTACGATCCAGTGAACGAGTACGGGAGCATGGGAGACATCACGGACGTCTCCGCCATGGGATCGAACATGGACGGCGTTTCCGCGTCGGGTGAATTTTCCAATTTGGACCAAGCGCCTGACATGTATTTAATCCGAACGGATGGGTTTTCGTGCACGAGAGAACACGTGGAAAATAGAGAGTTGAAGATCTCGCATCCATCTACGCAACAAATGATTTTGGTATGGAGAGAACCGCCGAAAACAATCTTCTTGTTGAAAAAGATTGGCAACGCGCTGTTGCCTCAGTTGATTGAAATCGCGCACGCGCTGATGACAATGGGTATGAATGTCATTTTAGATACCGACGTGAAGCGTGAATTGGAAGATGAAATGATCAAATTGGAAACAGTCGACGAAAGAACACGAACGGAAGTACGAACGAAAGCGTTTTGGGTGCAAAGGATGCGAAAGGGAAAATCCCGAAAGACGATTGGGGCACGATTGACGTGTGCGTCTGTTTGGGCGGCGACGGGGTCATCTTACATGCGAGTAAAATGTTCCAAGGACCGATGCCACTGGTTTTAGGATTCCACTTAGGTTCCTTAGGTTTCCTCATGAACCATCCAGGAAACGAAATGGCCTCGAGTTTACTCATGGCGCTCGGTCGTGGTCCACAAATTGCGAACATATCCGGGGGCGTCCCCATCACCCTACGCATGCGTCTACGCTGCGAGGTCTTTAAATTCGCGGATAAAGTTGAAAACGGCGGCAATGGTGAACCGTCCTTCGTGTACACTGTTCTCAACGAAGTCCTCGTGGACCGGGGTCCTTCACCGTTCCTCTCCAAAATCGAAGCGTACGATCGCGGGCAGCTCATCACTTCCATCCAAGCCGACGGTGTTATGCTCGCCACGGCCACAGGATCCACAGCTTACTCCGTCTCCGCCGGTGGTTCCATGGTCCACCCGAACGTTCAAGCCATCTTGATGACCCCGATTTGCCCACACACCCTTTCCTTCCGCCCAGTCATCTTCCCCGATTCGGTCGAAGTTGAACTCCGCGTCTCCGAAAATGCCCGCAACAGCGCCTGGGTCTCCTTCGACGGTCGCGAACGATGCGAACTCTGTCGAGGCGACTCCGTCTTCGTCAAAATGAGCGAATACCCAGTTCCTACAATCAACTATGAAAATCAAACCGGCGATTTCATCTCCAGTTTACGAAGATGTTTGAAATGGAACGAACGCGAAGAGCAACAAGTCTTTGACGCTTCGCAAGTCGCCGCGTTGAGAATGATGAACGAAAACGCAGGGAAATCCTCGGACAGAGGCAACGGCTGGGGCGCCAGATAGACACAGGAGAAACTATGCTCTTTTGCGCGTTACACGTTGTACACCAAAATACTATTACAGCACGCACACACAACACACAAACCTTTACAATTTTTCTGGATTCCTCACTTTTTGTGCCTCGCATCAATCATGTCCGAAGAAGAGGAGGAAGGGCCAAGGAAGAAGAAGAAGAAGAAGAAGGAGAAGACGGAAAAGACAAACGCAAAGAGAAAGAGCGGGAAACCAGTAGTCGCGCGCGCAAACAGAACGCCGTTCGTTCGACTCTCCTCTTTGCCTCGAGAGTACAAGGTCGCCCTCCTCCTCGTCTGTCTCGCGGTCGTTATTCCTTGGTGTAAAAATCCACTGCGCGATGACGGGAAAAAGAAGTGTCCATTTGGCTTCAAATCGAGCTCAAATGTGCGCGTAGAAACGGATTTACCGTCGTGGCATCCAAAGTTAGTTTCGTACGACGTCGAAAAGGCAAAGACAGGAAAGGATACGAGCGCGTTTGGACCTCCGATGTTGAAGAAGAATGAAATCTCGAAATTTGATGACATCGTGATTTTTCGCGGTAACTTTTTGCTCAAATGCAAAAGTGAAAAAAGGACGACGCGAACGATCGCGTCAGTCGAAGACGAGAACGAAAAACCCTGGGACCGCGAGGAAAGGAGAAAGAACGAAATGAATGAAAAGAAGAAAGCCAAAGATGAAAAGAAGGGCGTGAGAGAACGACTCGTGGATAGGCTGTTCCCGATTCACGGGATGGCGAATCAGTACGCGAAAGCGGTGGCGATGAATAACCGAACGAAACGAATCATGAGCGTCGCGACATCGGAGAAGAAAGCGGAGAAGATGATCGAGATATTTAGGAGCGTAGGAGTGACGGTAGAGGAAGTTATAGTGACGGAAAAAGGAGACGAGAGCACATTGATTGTGCCTGGATTTCACGATTCACACACGCACGTTTTATCGTTGGCGTTGAAGAGAGAATTCGAGGTGGATTTGTCCGACGTCGAAACGAAGAAAGAGTTCGTGTCGAGGTTAAAAACTAAGGAGAAGAGTTTGGCATCGTTTCCAGAATTTAGGGAGGAGTGGATAGTTTCCAGTGGGTACGACGATGGGAAGATATTTACAGAATATAATAGGCCGGATTTACCGTATAAGGGGTGGATCGACGACATCTCCAATCCGGTGATTGCATTTCGAGCGGACATGCACGTGGCGATTGTGAACCAAGCCGGGTTTCGAAAAGCTAACGTACGATGGGCAGACGTGAAGAAAAACACGACGCACGATTATTACAGGCGGTTTCGTGATTACATCAATTTCGATATCGGTGAAATAAAAGACGACGCCATGCAGTTGTTTCAAAAGGTGCTCCCGAAACGAACGAAGAAAGAACGGAAGAACGCTTTGAAACGAGCGCTTGCGCCGCTTTCAAAGTTAGGCGTGACAAGAGTGAGCGACTTTGGTGCGATCGATGCCTTACAGGCGTATGATTTTGAGCTTTCAAGAAGTGATTATATGATCTTGAGGGAGTTGGACAACGAGATGCGCCCTCATGGTCTTCCTTTGAGAGTGAATTGTTACTTGCCGCTCGACGATTGGCAATTTGCTGCGCGTGAGCAAGAAAGAGGGAACGGTGCATTTTTTCATTACACCGGGTATAAAGGGAACGAATTACGGCAGAAGGAGTTAAATTTAGACCAAACGATTCGATCGAACGTGCGCATTGCCGGTGTGAAGTTCTTCTTGGATGGAAGTCTTGGCGCCAACACGGCAAAGTTTCACGAGCCGTATGAGAGCGGTTTCACAAAAGCCAGTTACACGTCGACGGGGATGTTTGTTCGAGACGTCCGACATGCGAAGAAAATCGCAATCCAAGCAGATAAAGCGGAATTGCAAATTGCCGTACATGCTATAGGCGATGCGGCTGTGGACGCGGCTTTGGATATCCTCGAAACGATCGAAAAAACGAATGGGAAAAGAGACCGGCGTTTTCGCATTGAACACATTCAACATTTGAGCAGAGACGGAAGCATCAAGGATGTGACCTTGAAGCCAGAAACCGTTGAGGCGCGCATAAAACGTTTAAAACCTATCGCATCGGTGCAACCGTTACACATGGCGTTGGATTCTGAAACAGCGCTCAAGAATAAACTCGGACGTTCAAGAATGGAACGAACGCACATGTATAAAACGTTGAGCGAATTGACAACCATCGCGTTCGGTTCAGACGTCCCGATCGCCCCGATAAATCCACTCGAAGCCATCTTACAAGCCTCCACAAAACGAAAGTTAAATAAAGAGGATCAATCCATGAGCGTAGAAAAGGCATTGGAAGCACAAACGATGGGAGGTGCGCGAGCCTCGTTCAACGAAGACGCGTTTGGTGGTTTTTTCAACGGCGCGTTGATGGATTTCGTTGTTTTGAAGAAAAGCGAAAGCGATACTACTAGCACTATTAGCAATACTAAAAAAGGAGAAGAAGAAAAGGAAATCATCGACGATCGCTCGAGCGTTTACGAAACGTGGGTTGGTGGACGTAAAGTGTATCCTGTCGCGTAGATTCCCGCGTGTGTAATAAAACAACCAGTTTTTAGTCCTCTTTCTTTTTCTTTTAATCACACCCATAATCCAAAACACCTCATAAAAGGCGCTCACTGCTTACTCCACCGGTATGGCGGACTCTGGATCATTCGTGCCTAAAATGGAATTCACTTCCAAACGAATGGCGTCCACTATAGCCGCCCTGACTCTCGGTTTCTTCGCGGTATTGTTGATCTTTGACGGGGGGGCAGCGTCTTTTATCGAGAGAGACAAAATGGATACAACAAAGACGGGCAATAGAAATGCTGGAAACTTTTTGGACGCGTTCTTTGGCGGTTTGTCCTCTAAACGACGGAATCTGGATCACAAGAGCATGTCGGAGGAAGAGAAAGAGCGATTGATGCAACACGTGGATTTTGAAATTCCAAAAGCTTCCATTTCCTCCTCGGACGACGACGACGACGACGACGACGATGACGACGATGGAGGAGAAAGGAAAAGTAAAACCATCCTAGGCAAAGTGTCTAAGAAATCGAGGCAGTTTAAGAAGAAAAGGAAGCAAGAGTTGATGTTACGAAAAAAAGAGCAAGATTTACGGCAGCAAGCGATCAGCTCGAACCCAGACGATGTCGTACACGGGTGGATACGCGCGATGTTTAACCAGATGGACACGAACGGCGACGGGAAGATATCGCTGAACGAGATGAAGGCGTACGCGGAGAGAATGAACTTAGATAAGGGGTATGTGAAAGATTTTAGCGAGTTTGTGCACATAAAAGCTGGGGAGCCAGAGAATCACGATCATCCCGCGGTGGATTTTGATCATTTTTTGGCGGCTTTACAACAGAGAGACGCGACGGTAATGCGAGCATGCGCTATGGGGGGGTACGGCGGTAGAAGTATCTTTGATGAAGTGGCGGAGAGAAGCGTATGGTTGTTAGGATTGTTGGTTCTTCAATCGCTTTCAGGTGTGGTATTGCAGCGATACGAACAGTTATTAGCGGAGCACGTTGTTATAGCGGTATTTTTGACCATGTTAGTCGGCGCCGGAGGTAACGCCGGGAACCAAAGCGCTATTAAGATTATAGAGAAGATTGTTTTAGGAGAAATTACGGTCTCGATTGGATCGTTTTTAAAAGAAATGCACAGAGAAATTATCGTTGGTACGCTCTTGTGCGTGCTCGTAGCGATTGGAGGTTTTGTAAGAGCGTATATTACGCACGGAAGAGCGCGGGGTGGTTTCTTGAACGTGTTGGCGCTGACGTGCTGTTTAGCGGTGATTGTATTTTCCTCGACGCTCATTGGGGTGATGTTGCCATTTTTGTTGGCAAAATTCGGTGCAGATCCTGCGCATGCTGGCACGGTAGTGCAAGTGGTCATGGACATCATTGGTGTGATTGTCACAGTGACGATATGCTCGATGATGTTACCGTCCGTGTCTAAGAAGACCCGAACGCCGGCGTTTGCGGCAATCTTGGAGAGAGCTTTTCTAGCGTACTTTCCGGAAAATGAGAGCGGTAATGTTCAAAAGGAACACAGATCGGACGCTGATTTAGTGATGACGTCTAGGAAGGGTAGCGTGTAAAATTATGTCTATATAATAACTATAACGTGACTATTCCTGACCGCGCGCAAATTATATAGCGAATCAACTCCACCGTCTTTTCTCGGCGTCTTCATCGACTGGAACGTACCAATCCGGTCGTTCAACGTGTGAGGATAAGCGGTAATCTAAGAACAGCTCTTCGTTTGTTCCGATGTCTCTCGTTGCGACTAAAGCAATCGTTGGCGCGGCTTTCATGACGATATCAACCATTTGCGCTTCGTTCAAATCTTTCGCCTTCTCGTTGGGATCATCAAATATGGAGCCGGCGGCGAACGAAGACACAATTTTGAGGAGGCTTTTACTCCGTGCACTGGTCGAGGCGTCAAATCGTTCGTAATCGCGAATGTCGTTGCTTAAGTACACGTTCGGTATTGCAGCGCGTACAAAGTGTGCCATTCTTTCCAGTTTCTGAGGGTCCTCCGTATCCATATTCATCATCCGTAACGCTTCCCTCGCGCCTTCGTTCACGTCGTAATCGTGCATACATATCATCACATTCGGCGTTTTACCGCGCGGTGGATGATTCGCTTTGTGCGCAAACGCGAGGGGATGCTTCCCCGCTTGTACTAAAAGTTCTGTCGAAACGTCCAAACACGCTTTCTTTATCTTCGCGTGTAACTCTGGTCTGGAGATTTTCTCCAACCACGGCGGAAGCTTCTCCACCCACTCTTTTTTCAAAGCGCCGATGACTTTCTCCTCTTCAAAGTCTTCTCGAAGGGGGAAACCGGGCCAACCCCTACTTTGGCTATTGTTATCACCTCCAGAAGTACTACTACTACCATTACTACCATTAGTATTATTTTTACTACTGCTACGCCTGCGTTCTTCCTCCCACGGCTTTGCGTCCACGACGGTATCGTCGAACCGCGCTAACAAAAATGCATTCTCTTTCGCGACGTTCGGAAAGCCTTTAAGAAACCTCAGAGCTTGTTTCGCGTACACTATCCCTGGATACAGCGACACGACCGTCCCAACCGTCGCTGGTTTACTCAAAAACAATCCCTCTTCGTTTTCGATGGCTTCGGACGGTCGCACCGCATTCCTATTCGTCGTCCCTGTCTCCGAGACATCTCCCGTTCTCCCCATCAAATCCAAACCAACGCTCGTCAGCTGCCTCTGAATGCTCTTCCGAACTTTCTCTTTCCTCTCCAAAGACGTGCACCGCGTCGACGCCTCCAAAACTCTGTTCGCCACCGCTTCTCTCGTCGTCGGTCCGTCGTCTCCATCATCCAAGTCCAAAAGCCGTTCTCGAAACTGCGTCGCTAAGAACAACTTGTGTACGTCCGCGTCTTCTTGCGCGAGGCGTCCGGACGGTGTTCTTTTTTTCGCGAGAGACGTGCCTCGAACAATCGCGCGGAGCATGACGTCGAAAAATCGCGGCGCGGGTGTCGAAAGGATATAATGCACTCGCGCAACGACGCGCTTTGTCTCAAACGTGCGCGCGCGCGTTTTGGACAATAATCCGCCTCCACTTTTTAAAGCGCCATTTTTCTCGCGACTTAAAAGCAAATGACCAAACGCGATCTAGGCGGGCGGAAAAGACGCCTCAAACGTATCAACGAAGCGAGACGACGAAGAAAAGACGACGACGTCGACGTCGGTGGCATCTCGCGGCTCGAGACGACGACGACGACGACGGCGACAGCAGACCACCCACCAACACAAAGAGACTTTGGCGGCGACGCGATGATGATGATGGCGGTCGACAAAGTCGTCGTGGCGAAACACGCGATGAAGAAAGCGACGAAGAAGGCGAAGTTTTTAGAGAGTGCGTGCGCGTCGCGTGCATTATTATTCTCTTTTCCGAAGCGCGAGATGGAGGAACGCTTGGACGTCTGGGTCCCGTTGTTCCAACTGTGGTTGTGTTCTTTTCGTCTCTTCCAATTGTGTGAATCGACTAACGACACCTCTCTTCCTTGCTCCCTTTTTGCGCGTCGTCGTCGTGCGCGCGCGCATACGCAGAGATACGTCGGACGCACGAATCAAACCCCGCCTCTCGAGCGTCCATCTCGAAAAAACAACAATCGAGCAA
>MDSZ01033281.1_pt1 | contig 13914 bp, 5 predicted proteins | sample 811201 | NCBI WGS metagenome assembly MDSZ01 (sample SAMN05326647, study PRJNA326480) | marine metagenome | isolation source: seawater | place: Indian Ocean: North | collected 2010
AAAAAAAAAAGCGAAGCGAAGACAACAACGTTGCAAAAAAAACAAAACTGTCCCTGCTTTTCTGGTCCAAAAAAAAAAAAGTAAAAAAGTAAAACCCTAAATGACCCTCGTCGTCTCTTTCGAGAGGTGTCTTAAAGTGTGTGTGTGCGAAGAGACGAAAGAATTTTCACACATTTCATTCACATCAAAAGAAATCGTCTCGGGGAAACAAAAGCGAGGACTCTACACACCGCGGAAGTAATGACCTTCTTCGCAAAGTCGTCGAAAACGACGACGACGACTCCGACGACGACGACGAGGCCGCCGCCGCCACGACGACGACGACGACGACGACACGGGAGACGACGACGACGACGACGATTAGCTCCGTCATCATTTTTTGCCTTTGTTTTTTGTATCGTCCTCTCATCACTTTCTTTTCTTCTGGTACTACGCGCGACGACATCATCATCATCGTCGGAAACGAAAGAAAGCAACGACCATGATAATACTGATGACGACAACAGTAATAGTAGTAAAAACGACATCATCGTGGAAGACTTGACGACGCCGAGGGAAGGCGAAGTTCGATCGACGCACAAGATGTTCGAGAGCGAGAGTGGATTCGTCGTCGATTCGTTACGAGAGGATCCGAACATGGATGGGGAAACGCACCTGGACGATTTACTGGAAATAGGACGATCGGTGGACGATTTCGTCGACGACGGAGGACCGGGGGTACCGAAACACTACGTGTGCAACGCGTGCCAAGCGTCGGCGAGGAAACTGGACGCGGACTTATCGGAAGAAGAGTTTAAACGCGCGAGAGGGCCCAAGTATGGGAAGAAATTGGAAGAGATGTTTTATTTAGACGCGATAGAGAAGAGCTGCGACGACCACGCGCACTGGCACTTATACGACGCGCACGTGTACGATAGCGGGTACCATTATTTAGCCGGACCTTTGTTGGGAAACGCGAGCAAGAGAGGCTCGAAACCGTTCGTGAGAGATTTTAGCAAACACAGATGGCCGAAACGATTGAGAGATTACTGTCAAATATTGGTGAACGAATTCGACGAGGAAGGCGTGTACGAGAAACACTACGAGTTGCAAGAAGAAAAGTTACTCTGGGAAAAAGAGAAGAAGAAAGAAGAAGAAGAGGAATTAGCGATCGAAGAAACGTTGACGGAAGAGGAAGTCAAAAGCAGACGCAGAAAGAAACGCCGACAGGAGATTTTATACCCGCACAGAAAAAGAAGGAAAAAACGGTCGTTCGATTTAGCGAAAAAGCTGTGCTACCAATCCAAACCGCCGAAGTGCACGTTCGATAACGAGTTCTCGAAGAGGGCGTTTCTACAACTCGCCACGCACGAAGAAGAAGAGATGTCGAAGGAAGAACAATCCTTAAGCTGGGCCGAGAGAGCGGAATTAGGATTAGAAAGAGGAGGCATTCGCTACTCGAAGCCGGCGGCGGCGGAAACGTCGTCGTCGTCGACGAAAAAAAAAGAGGGAGAAGAAGAAGAAAAAAAGACGACGACGACCCAACAAAAGGAGGAGGAGGAGGTGGCGGCGAAGAAGAAGAAGAAGAAAAAAAAAAGAAGGCCTTCGTCGAAGAAAAAGAAAGAAGAGTTGTAAAAGTAGTATAATAATAGTACCATACCACGTATAGTAGGAGTACACAACAACAAAAGAGCACTTTTCCTTCGTTGTTGTTTTTTTTCTCTTTTTTTTCGATACCCTAAACACCACACTCGGTGTGTCTCAAAGTGTGTCCGCGCCCCTCTCTTTTTGTTCGTCTTTTGAGATCCATTCTTCTTCTTCAAAAGAGAGAGACACGACTGTGTGTGTGTGCTCTTCTTCTTCTTCTTCTTCTTCCGTTGTTTCGAAACGGAGGACACAGTAGTAGCAGATGATGATGATGGCGTCGCCGTCGTCGAAAGGGTCGTCGTCGTCGTCAAAGTCGTTCGGTGCTGCGGCGGAGGGCGACCCGCTCCTTCCTTCCTTCGCTCATAATAGCGGGGACATTTTCCCAATGATGGAAGGCGGGAAGCAGCAGCAGCGGCATCATCATCACGACCACCACGCGCGTATGGGTGGAGAAGGAACGACGACGAGAAGGACGACGACGACGATGCTTTTGACGATGCTTCTCGCGGCCGCCTTGGTGTTCTTTTCCGGCGTTTTGGTCGGACAAAGCAGCAGCAACGACAACGACACAAAAGACATCAATGTCGTCGGATTGCGTCGATGGGAGGACGCGGCGCCTTGGCGACATCATCGTCGTCAAAAGAATCATCCGCTCGGGAACGACGACGACTTTGACGACGACTCTGGCATCATCGAAAAGAAGGCATCATCATCATCGACACAAAAATCCGCGGGAAAAGCGGCCTTCGATGATGATTCATCAAAGGCGGACAATAACCTCAAAGAAGGTGACGACGTAAACGACGACGTCTTTGCTGTCCCCAGAACGAAACCACCTTTTGCAGCAGCACAGGAGGAGGATCCAACACCCAAAAAACCAACAAATGTGCAAAGGAATACGACGACTTCCAAAACACGCGGCACGGATTCTGCAGTATTACCGAAGAATACGAATAATAATAGTAATAATACGAATACGAATAAGAACAATAACGCACAAGAAGGAAAAGAAGACGAAGAAAGCGAAGAGGACGCGTACAAGTCTTTGATGGAGATGTTCGGGATGTTCAGCGGTTCGGGCGCGCAAACGCCGCAGCGGGAGGCGATCGAGGAACCGGAACCGGTGTTATCGGCAGAAAATAAAGATTTGTTGAAACAAGAAGAGAACCACTTTTCGAAGATTGGATCGGATTTGGGGTACTTTCGAGCGCCGGCGATAAGGAACGATACTTTAGTGTTCGTTTCGGAAGGGTCGATTTGGCTTTCGCACGCGAGAGGAGGGCCGGCGGCGAGGATTTCGTCCAGTTACTCGTACGAATCGGTGCCAAAGTTATCGCCGGATGGGAAACGAATCGCGTTTTTAGCCAAATCTGCGGATGGGTTTGAAGTGTTCGAACTTCCCATCCATGGAGGGGTGGCGAGACAAGTCACTCACGGCGCGCAAGCGTACGGTTTGCCGCAATGGTCCAGCGATAGCGAGCTTTTGATTTTGACGACGCAGTTTTCCGATCTCGGGAATCCGCAGTTGGCAAAAGTCGACGCTTTAACGGGGAAAATTTCGGTGTTGCCGTTTGAAAAAGCACACGGAGGCACGAAAGATACCAAAGGATGCTACTTGTTTTATCCTTTGAGACAATCGTCCTCGACGAAACGGTACGAAGGCGGCGAACAGGCGAGAATTTGGAGATGGTGCGGTGCCGACGCCGTCGGCGCGAACGGAACAGCTTGGGCCGAAGCAAAGGAGTTAACGCCGGAATCGTGGTCGATGCGAGGCGCGTGGTCGCCACAAACCACCGCCAAGATCAACGGAAAAATATTTTTCATCAGCGACAAAACCGGCGTGGCCAACTTGTGGGTGATGAACGAAGACGGCTCACACAAGACGCAATTAACGTTTGAATGCGAGTTTGACGTGATGGAGTATGCCATCGACGCTACGCGCATTGTCATGCGCGTCGGGGCGGATTTAAAATCGGCGACATTGACCGCGGCGGCGCAAGTTGAAGGCGGCGTGAACATTTCCGAGGCGTCGACGTTGAAGATAAATCTTTTATCCGAATTTCGCGAGGCGCAACCAATGTTGCTTTCCGATCCACTTTCTGAAATGTCCGAACTTACCATCTCAGATGACGGCGTTTACGGGGCTTTTGTCGTGAGAGGTCAAGTTTACTTTTCACCGCTCATCGCGCAACTCGGAACGAGAATCGAAAAAGTGACCAAGTACGAAGGCATGGTTCGATACAAGCACGTGCAGTTCATTCCAAACTCGCATCCGGGCGATCCAATTAAATTACTCGCGTTGAGCGACGCCGGGGGTGAATACGACTACGTCGTTTTGGAGAGAGACGATGATAACGGAGTGAGCTATTGGTTAGAAACGCAAGTCACGCAAAACGGGTCCATTCGAGGCGGTTTGTCGTATTCGCAAATCTCACCGGATGGTACCTCGCTCGCTTTCGACGATACCAACGGACACGTCAAGTTGGTGAATTTCACAAACACTGTCGTTAATACGGATGAGTTTCGAACGCCGGCTTCGCCGGAGGATGAGGATGGCGGCGCCCAAAACTTTTATTCGGAAACGGCGCAGTTGTCGCGAACGCAAGAAGACGCAGAAGACGTGTCCTCCCTTGGTGATGAAGAAGTCGAAATGATCGACGCGGCTTCGATTTTAATCAAACGTCAGCGCGTCTTGGACAAACGCACGAAGAAGATACAAGCTGGTCGAAAGTTTGTCAAGGCGGACATGCACGCGCCAAACTTTCGAGAGACGTCGTCGTCGTCGTCTTCTCCGAACGTGGCGTCGCTCGGCAACATTCAGCAGCAACAACAGGGTGGCAAGCAACAGCAGGGCGTTAATACCAACGCGAATAAGAAGAAGGTGAACAACCCTTCGTCGGCGAAACTCTCCACGTCTGATAACAATCAAGCGAACGTCCGCAATATTGTCTCCGGTTTACAACCCGAATCCGCGGGAGAATACGCTTGGTCTCCAGATGGTACTTGGCTCGCTTACGTCTCCCTTTTCCAAGACACTGATTTTGAAGTCATTTACGCGTGGAACACGAAGACGAATGAACGAGTGCGCATCACGCCACCGTCCTCGAACTCGAGATCGCCAGCGTTTTCGCCGGACGGTTTATTCCTGTACTACTTCAACGACGCGCAGTTTTCCTCCGGGTCAAATTCGCCGTACGGTTCCAGAGGGTCTGAACCAGTCTACGAAGACGGAGAAAATTTGTACTGTTTACCTTTGAGAGAAGGTTTGGCGTGTCCGTTCTTCTCCGGCGACGAGATGAACGCGGCCGGCACGGTGTTTGATCCAACTTTGGGACAAAAGTACCCGACGAAAATTTCAACGAAGAACATCGAAAAGAGATCCGTGGTGGTTCCCTTCGTCGATCGCGCGAGATACGAAAGCATGTACATCATTGGTAGCGGTGCCACGATCTTGTTGAACATGTACGATTCCTTGGGAAGCTATCTCATCGCTGTCGACATCATGCAAGGCTTGGTTACGCCGATATATCCGGACGCTTACGACGTGTTGGTCTCTCGCGACTTGCAAGTTGTCGTTTTGTTCACGGAAGAAGGCGTTGCGCTCATGTCTGCACAGACCATCGCAGAAACTCCGGATCAAGACGCGATCCTCGGCCAAGCCTTGTTGTGGTTACCGCCGGAAACGTGGACGGTGAAAGTCAATCCGAGAGAAGAGTGGATGCAAATGTACGACGAAGGTATGCGCACGATGCGAGACAACTTCTACGACCCAAACCTCCACGGCGTCGATTGGCTAGCCGTTACGGAACGCTATCGTCCGTTGGTGAGAAGATTAACCTCCAAGAATGAATTACGAGACGTTCTCGAGCAAGCTTTGGGAGAATTGTCCGTGTTGCACGTATTTGTTGACGTCGAAGAAGGCGTGACTTTTGAAAAAGTTGGCATGGGAATGAGCTCTGCCTGCTTGGGCGCTAAATTTGAACAGGTTCCTCAAGGCTTGCGCGTCAGGAAGATTTACGATACCTCGGAAGTGTTGATGGCACCGAACTCACCTCTATCCGCGATGGCCGTGGATTTGAGAGCCGGTGATATCATCACTCGAATCGACGGCGTTTTGGTCAACACTTTGTCCGATCCTCTCCCGAAACTATTGATGGGTAAAGCGAATTCCCAAGTGCTCTTGGAAGTGATTCGCGGTCCGAGAACGGAAGAAGAGTTGCGAGAGTTGCAAGAGTTGCAAGAAATGATTGAAAGCGTGCAACAATCGAGCGCGAGTTTGGGCCTCTCTCAATCGAACGCGCTTCGAATGTCGACCATTTCGTCTTCCTCTGCCGCGTCCAAGTCTCACAGAAGCATTAAATACGCTGCTCCCGGCGATGGTGAACAAAACGGTCCGAAAAGAGCGACAGAGTCAGGCGAGAAATATTTTAACGAGGGCGCGTTCTTGAATGCGTTCAACCCGTTGGCGGATATCGCGCGATCGGCTTTGAAATCGAATCGATTGGGAGTGCACTCGTCGTTATCGGCATCGAAATCCTCGAAAGATGCGGATGGTGACAAATCTTCCGACGGTACATCTAAAGCTTCATCATCGGGTAAGATGGGGGAGGGTGAAGGAGAGGACGAAGTCGTTCTCGACAGAGTTGTTGTCGTTCCCCTCGACATCAACACGTGCTCAGCGCTTCAAAAAGCGGACGCTTTGAACAGAAGAAAAGCGAAAGTTCGTCGCGACTCAAACGACACCATCGGTTACGTCTATCTCGAAGACATGGTTCAAGAAGGTCCAGAAACGCATTCTATGGATGACTTTGCGAGTCAATTTTATCCGAACTTGCGGAAAGGTGGCTTGATCATTGATGTGAGAAGAAACCACGGCGGGAACATTGACACGTGGGTATTGGAACGCTTGAGAAGAGTGGCATGGATGTTTGAGTCCCACCGCAGCGGCCCCGGGGAGACGACCATGCAATACTCTTTCCGAGGCAAAGTTGTCGTTTTGATCGACGAGATGTCCTCCTCGGATGCGGAGCTTTTCGCTGCAGGTTTCCAAACCATGAAGCTCGGTAAGGTAATTGGCGCGAGATCCTGGGGTGGCGCCGTCGGTTACTCTGGCAACCCGGAGTGTTCCTTAGTCGACGGCGGCTCTTTTACTATCCCATCGTTTGGTCCATATCTCGGTAACGAGTGGTTAATCGAGCAAAAAGGTGTCATTCCGGACATACCAGTAGCAAACTTACCCGTCGAATCCTTCCACGGTACCGACAAGCAACTCGACGCCGCCATTCGAGAAGTTTTGAAGGAAATCAAGGCGTCGCCGGATGTGAAAATTCCAGAGCACCCGCAGTTTCCCATGAGAGCGTACGACAACGCGAAGTGTTTGGCGGACCAACGAAAAAAAACCGAGTTGTGAGTGCAATAGAACGGAAGTAAGGAAAAACAACTATACATATACACATAGTAGAAGGACAGAAACCGAGAGAGAGAGAGAGAGAGAGAGAGAGAGAGAAAAAAAAATAGAACGGAGAGAGAGAGAGAGAGAGAGAGAGAGATTAGATGTGCATTTTTATCGCAGTGTACTGTACGTTTTGCCACCTCGTTTGAACGCGCCAACATCATCCATTCAAAACGTCTTTGTTTTTCACCCCCCCCAAAAAAAATCCCGCGTGAATCGTCTTCCGCCTTTCTGTTATATCCGCCTTTGCTTTATGAGGTGGCACGTTTTCTTCGTCGTCGTCGCGCTTTCTTCTCTTTGATGACCTTTGTATTAATTAATTAATACAAAAGGTCCACTTATATACAACCGGTGGTGGTATGGTACCGTACATTTTATTAAATACACGAGGAGTGTGTTGTTCGTAAAAAAAAAAATAAACGACCCCGATGATAAAAATATGATAAAAATGAAATTAAAATGATGATGATGACGTGGCAGTGGACACAAGAAAAAAAAACAGAGGTATTATTCTTGGACTACTTAGGTAAAATTGTGAAGCGTCGCATTACCTCCATTAAAAACTCTCTCTCTTTGACGACAAAAGATGTCACCACCGACGCCTCGGACGTCATCGTCGTGCGCCGCTCATCAAAGGGTGGGTTTTTTTTTCTGTCCTTTGCGTTCGAGTCGTCGTTTACGTCGTCGTCGTCGCAAAGTCGTCGTCGCAAACACGCCGTCCCCCGATTTTTTTGTAGGAGCGGCGGCACCATCATCATCGTCTAACGGTCTCTCCAAGTCAGTGGGGATCCAACATAGATGCCTTTTCGTCGACTTTGATGACACCGACGGAAGTCACCACCACCACCATCGTCGTCATCGGAAAACGGTCGTCGCGTTTTCGTCCTTCTCGTCCAAAACGCCGGAGACGCACGAAAACGACGAAGACCACAACGATGGGAACGTAAACGCCGCTGCCGGGAAACGCTTTGTGGAAGAAGACGAAACGAGGATTTTGCGTGCAAAAATTGGGCCGTTACGAGACCGCGTGAAAGCGCTGAGGAGACCGACGACGACGAACCACCACCACCATCGGACGACGACGACGACGGAAGAAGAAGAAGAAGAAGAAGAAGAAGAGACGGCTCCTTTCTCCTGGGAAGACATTGTGCGAGCGTCCGTGACGACTTTGGAGGAAGTCTTCAGCAACGAAGGCGACGACGACGACGACGACGGCAGAGAGAAGGAAGAAAACGAGAAAAAGCTGACCGTTGGAATCGTGAAGGGCGCGGAGACCGCGGACGCGGATGACGAAAGAGAGACGAGGACGACGTTTAGGAGTAATACTAGCAGCGATACTAGCGACGCTGAGAGCGAGAGCGAAAAGGAGAAAAAGAGCAACGACAACGACAACAACAACAGGTGGGAATGGCAAAGGCAGTTTGATAATCCTTTTCAGTTCATGGGGCACTTCAAGAAAGCGCCAGCGGCCGAGAAAGGCAAAGAGAAAAACATCACCACTACCGCGGCAGAAAGTCCTCCTCTTTCTCCAATAGTGAAGAAGACGATGAAAGAAGAAAAGGATGCAACGAGTGCTGGAGCAAACTGGATTCCCGACGCGAGAGCGTTTCTTATGCATCTTCCGCTTCCGCCTTTGGTCGGGAATTTGTTTTCTGGGTCGTCGTCTACAACAACAACAACTACCACTACCACTGCTGATTTAAGTACATCTGATCAAGACGAAGAGTTAAACGTAGGAGATGACAAACGAATCATAGACGAACGACTCCGCGACGCGAACGTAAACGCCGTCGCGGTTGCAATCAACTCCTTGCAAAATTTAACGGCTGCTATTCAAGAGATTGACTTACAAATCAACAGAGAATCGCCGCCGCGCACGCCAAGATCACCATCACCACCAACAACAGCTACGACAATACCACCGACAACTCTAACGGCGAAAGAATATGGTATATTCGTTACCCCCGAAAATGGAAAAAGCGAAGAGGATACGTTCAACGATTTAAAGGAGGCGCTGGCCGAGGCGATCAAAAATGCCGAAAAAGCAAAGGCAAAGCTTGAAGACGTCAAAATAGCAGCGAATGATGTTTTGAAAGTGCGCGAACGCATAGAAAATTATAGCGAAAGCGCGACGTACAAAAAGAATGTTTCTTGGACATCCTCGCAAAACGGCAAGGCAGCCTTGAGTGAAACTCAGCCAGAAAATATTCAAGCTTTGCGTCAAGCACTCGAAGCTGCCCAGGTCAAATTAAAAGAAGCTTCAATTTCCTCGCGGAAACAAACTATCGTCGTTGGAAGACAGATTTTAGTATTGAGAGAACTTTTCGAGCCAGGAGCGCAAAAGTCTGCCACGTCAAGTATGACTGGTGCTGATACAAATAACCAACGAGAACAACGACAAGATCAACGACTTTTACAAGATCATCATCAACAACAACAACAACAACAACAACAACAACAACAAGAGGAACTGGAAGAAATGAAAAGAATCGACGAAGTTTTGTACGGTAAAATCAACTCAGCTCGTAAAATAGCCGAAGATGCGATCGTTGCGACGAATATCACCGAAACTTTAGCGAAACTGATGTGGCCTGGCGAAAAGATTTCGCAAATGGTGACGAGGCAACTCAAAGAGATAGCGTCGATTGATGAAGACGCAGAAAATTTGATAGATGCATCAACAACGGATGAGACCGCTAGAAGCGATAACTTGGACAGCATTCTTCAGCCTGCGTTACGGAACATGGTTTCCTCGTCCTTATATCGAGTGTCCGAGGAAGATACGAAAAATGCCAGAATTGCTTGTTCTCTTTCGTCTTGGATTTATAATTTTCCTGACCAAACGACACAGGATGGCTTAACTCGAAACGGATTGACCATGTTATGGAATTCGCACGAGCACAAAGAGGCTCTTTCAGAGGATGAAATTAATGGCAATGACAATCAACAACGACAGCTTGTCGATCTCACCACGTCGGATGTTGGGATTACCAACCCCGACGACGACGACGCTGACTCATCAGAGAAAAACAACGCCATTCTTTTAGAAAATTTGAAAAAGGAAAGGCACAATCGAGAAGAATCGATTCGTTTAGCTTCCGCGGCGGCAGACGAAGCCATCAAAGCTCTGGCGTCGGTAAAGAGAATGCGAGAATTAAAACCTGGTGATCCAAATGCGGCCGAGGCGGCGAAAAAAGCCACAGAGATCGCCAATTTAGTTTCGCAAGAGCTCACCAGAGTTTCAGAAACGCAGAAAACGCTGAGAAAAGAACGCTCCGCGTTGTTGCGCGAAAGAGAAAATATAAGCAAGTTACAAAGAGCAAAATTAAACGCGTCTTCGGAAGACGGACATCGAAAGAAAAAGAAGAATGGTAATAACAAAGACTCTGGGGAGAATACGGTGATGCCAGTGAATTATTGCGTGTGCGAAGACAAACAAAACGCAACGTTGTGGATTGTCATCGAGGGGTCGACCAATTGGGCCTCGTGGCAAACTAATTTAACATGGACACCCACGGCGTTTGAGGATAAAGAAATTAATGTTCATCAAGGCGCATATGCTTGCGCACAAAGAATGTACGATCGCGTTGAAAAGTTGTGTAAAAATCATTTGAAGACCTTCGGCTCTAAGAAAGCTCGGATTAAATTAACCGGTCATTCAATCGGTGGATCTCTCGCGTATGTGCTCGGTCTCATGCTCATTCTGAGAAACGGGGTTCCTAGATACGCGCTCGACGATATCTGGACGTTTGGATCGCCGTACGTCTTTGATCGCGGTGCGGAAGATTTGATGCAAAGGATTGGACTGCAGAGAGACTTTATTAAAGGCGTCATCATGGGAAAAGATATCGTACCTCGATCTTTTTCGTGCTATTATCCTCCGTGGACGCGTTCTATTCTGTCCTCAGCTCCCGCGCCGTTCAAGTGCGTGAACATGCCTACACTCTTAAACGAAGAAATGATGTACGCACCTTTGGGCGACATGTATCTTTTGCAAGCTGTGCACGGTTCGGCGCACCCGCTTTTACCGGAAGGACCAGGATTTTACAAGCTCCAAGGCGAAGAAATGTACGACATAATCGCTGCAAAAGCTCGCGAAAGCACATCAACGATGATCCCAGATGGAAGTTTCGACGAAGAATCGCATTGGCTGGATGTGCAAAAAGATGAACATAAGCTTGATTTTTACGCCGACGAAGCGAGCGCGTTGGAATCCGATGAAGACGAACGAGGAGAAGCTCAATCGAGAGGTAAAGCAACGACGACGAAGAAGAAAGAAAAGACTCTGTCCGAGAATTTGAACAAGATTGCATGCTTGACGCAAGCAGATGCTGCATTAACTGCATCCTTGATTATCTCCCAGATTGATAGAGAACTTTTGACAAAAACCAAAGAAAGCGTTGGCGGTTTATCGGTGATAATGAGAGAACAAACTCGCGATGCGGCGCAGAGAGTGATACTCAACACACCACATCCGCTAACAGTTTTGTCGGATCCGGGAAGTTACGGATCACAAGGATCTATCAGTCGTCACCATAACCCGTACTCATATCAAAAGGCTTTGTCCAGAGCTGCAAAAGCTTCACAAGGAAATAAAGAAGATTCATTTTTTTTTTGAGTTAAATGTAAAATAAAAGTTTGTATGTACAACAACAGATGAGTTTACTTTAAGCCGCCTTTGCGAAACCAACTCTCGACCCCCCATGATCGAATACCGTGTGATACGGTCCCAAAAACACGTCGCCTAAAATCCACAGAGGACCCATAGGTTTAGGAACATCTAAACCCATAAAACCGCTAATACAAGTGTTCGAGCCTTGTCCGTCATCGATTTCTAAAACGTACTGTTTTGGCGTCAATTCGAACGATTTACCGGCAATAGTGAACGAAATATTTGGCATTTCATCGATTGCATTGCAATCAACTCCGGCTTGTCCACCCGTCTGTGCCGGGACAAAGTCGCAAACCTTTTCGAGTTTATTCAAAACAACAGTGCGAGTTACGTTCGCTTGTAATAACTCCTTCGCGTAATCCATGGCCATTTCACACGCTGCGCACGCAACTTTACTCTTTTTCGTTTCCTTTGCTTCTTTCTTCTTTGATGGTGATTTAAAAAACTTACCCAAAGAGAGTCCGTGAAGACCACGATGTTTCTTTTCCTCTCTCGTCATCAATAATTTTCGAGACATGGCCACCGCGGCTTCATCTTCTGTTTCTTTTTCGCTCGCAATCGTTTCAGCGGCTGGACAGACGTTCAAACTCGAACAGATTTCACTCGAATCGTACGTTTCGATGTCGTCCAAAAATTCTTCGCCATATCGTTTGATGGCAATCTTACACTCTTGAATCATCAAGTTTTCAGCGCCAATCGCGTTATTAATCCTATCGATGGTGGCCGAAGGACCGGCAAGTAAGGATGTTCCCGTATCTGCAATCGCCTGATGCTTAGAAGATGACGACACCATACCTTCATTTTTGTTGTCGTCGCCGTCGTCGTCGATGAACGAAAAATCACCAACTTTCACGTCGTCCAAATTGAATTGCCAGTAACCTTTCTTCGTCAAATCCACCCAAACGTGCTCACCGACAAAGTGCTTCTCGTCGACACCACCAAAAACGAGCTCCCCGCCATCAACGACTCCATCTTCGTCTTGATCTCTGTTTAACCAAAAGGAGAACTGATCTATCTCAACCTGTTTTTGAGCGACGGCGTTATCAAATACCGGCGAGACGCCGTCGACTGCAATTTCTTTGAATCCCAATCCTAAGATCCCATCGAACTTGGCGAAAAGGAACGTCAATCCCGGTTCCTTCGTCGCCTCTGCAAACTTTTGATCCTTAATTTCGATCGAATCTCCTAAACGCACCGTGTCCGAGCTCAAAAACCCGCTCAAAGACCCAGATCCGTATTGAATCGCAAAATCCTCTCCGTTTGCTTTGTACGACCTGCTTTTTTCGCTGTCGTACTTTGCGTGCGCGTCGCAGGGAATTTGAGAAAACGCGCACTTTGAAGACGGTACCCACAAATTCGAGCTCCCGGTATCAAAGCACACCTGAAATTCCTGCCCTGGCGTTCCAATTTCTACCGGGCCGTAATATTGCGCGTCCATGTAATTCGCGATTGGCACTTTTGTCGTCGACTCAGTCGTTTTTTTTGACGTCATCGCATTCTCCTCCTCCTCCTCCTCCGCGTCGTCAAAAAAGTACATCTCGTTTTTGGAGGCACCCTCTTCTTTCCTCGAAAAAATTGTGTACTTCTCCGCGAGTTCTTTTCTTTTCCTCGTTTCGCGCATCGCTCGCGCCTTCGACGTTTCCATGGTCCTTCGCCAGTTGTGTCCCGCGTCGTCGTCGTCGTCGTCGTCGTCCTTTTCCAAAAGAGGCGCTTTTTTTTGACTCCGTTTCGTTAACGGCACGCGATGGAGGAGGACGTCGTCAAAGTCGTCGTCCCTTTCTTCTTTCGCATTCAATTCCAAAATCGAAGAAGAAGAAGAAGACCTTTGCTCATTATCATTATCATTATTATTATTATTATTATTATTATTATTATTACGCGCGTGTTGTTGATGATGATGATGATGAAAAAGCACGACCCCGCGATCGCGATGGGGGATCGTCGTCGCGCTCCCACGCAACGCGATCATCATCATCAGCAGCAGCATCGCCATCATCAGCATCGTCATCGCCATCATTATTATTAGGTAGTAAGTAGGTACTCGTATGGTATGGTACCAACCAACTACTTATGGGGTGGAATGCTACTTACTAAAATACTATACTTTTTTTTGTGAGCGGTTTTGTCAAAGTCAACTTCGTCACGTGTTGATGAAGTGACTTTA
>MDSZ01089924.1_pt1 | contig 13914 bp, 11 predicted proteins | sample 811201 | NCBI WGS metagenome assembly MDSZ01 (sample SAMN05326647, study PRJNA326480) | marine metagenome | isolation source: seawater | place: Indian Ocean: North | collected 2010
CTCAAGTAGACAATAACCACTCTTAAAGTTCCCATTATCTTGAATAATCTTATAATTTAATTTTTCAAAAATTTCTTTAAGGTCATTATATATAGTCTTTTGTCTCATTATAAATTTGAATTTTTTATTAAGTCAGATGAAGATTGAATTTTTCCACCCCCAACACCCCAAAGAAGATCAATGTTGTTTGATTCGCAGTAGCTCACTTCTGGAGAATTACTATTAGTCCTATCTCCACCATTGCCAAAATATATTTTAGTATTAGAATTATCTTTATATCTCCTTACGACTCTTTCAATTAAATCACATGCACTATCATCACCATCATTAAATTCATAAACAGAATCGACACAACTCATAACCTCTAATATTTCTTTTCTTTCATCCCAAGACATGAATGGCTTTCCTTTCTTGCGAGTTAACCAAGCATCTGAATTTAATCCTACTATTACCTTAGCAGGAAAATCTTTCGCAGCCTTAAACATTCTAACATGTCCTTTATGCACCGGATCAAATCCGCCTGAAAGAATTATAATTGTATCACTCATAATACCACTCCTTATTTAATACTATTCATAGATTAATGACTCTTTTAATTTAAGATTAAGATTCTTAGTATCCCAATTAGTTCGCACTTCAATTGGACCTAAAATATCAGAAAATTTTGCAGATTTTTCAAAAGGCTCCCATCTCCCTCCAAAATATGGGTATCGATGATCACTTCCAGACTCATAATCTTGAACTATATTGCTATAGTTTTCATAGCAGTATAATAAATACTGACCAGTAGGTAATTCTTCAAATCTAAATTTATTATTTTTCAATAAATCATAATTTTTAATTTGATAGGTATGTTTAAAATTATTTTCAATATTCTCTGCAACCACTATTATAGAATTAATACTGCGAGGGAATTCAACGTTACCATATATACCACCAAAGCCTTCTTCGATATTTTCTATATTATTTTTGGAAGGAATAGAATTCACTAAAATAGAATCAATTAATATATTCCCTGACAAATCAAGTATATTTTTATTATTAATGTATAAACTATCAGAGTAAAATAATTCAAGAGTATCAATAGAAATTGTGCACCCCAAGTTAATATTTATAGGTTCAGTTAGCCCATGATACCACTTCCCTTTTAAATAAGTCTTTATCGAGTCTCTTAGAAGATAAAATGTAGAATCAGGTTTCGTGCATTTTATAGGTTCTGAAAATTTAAGATTCCAACCCACCCTATTTGATTGTCCATAAAACCTTGCACTATTATCAATTAAAGGTGCATCAGTATCATCCATTAAAGGCACTATAAAATCAAATGAATTTGTATTATATCTTTCAAATGAATTGGATAGTTCTAGCGTGACACTAGCACTATCTCCTGCGATATTTTGATTGTTGATAAAACTGTAATAACCCTCTATGAAAACATCTTTCCTATTCCTACTCTTAGTTGAATTAGGTGGTGCCAGTATGTATTCAACCCAGTACTGATTAATAAAATTAATCCCCTGAATTTCCTCTTTAATTATTGGTTTTGCAACGAATAAAGAGGCAAAAGCTTTATTGGTTTCTGGGCTAAGATTAATATCATTACTTAAAATTGAATAAGATTTAGATCTAAAGTCTGTACTGATATCAATAAGTCCCCCACCTTTAATAGATACAAGTCCTATCCTATACTCCCCATCATATAAAGCCTCAAATTTAAAATTCAAGTCAACATCAGATTCTACTTTTTTAATTAAAGTAAATTGATCATTTAATAGTTTATACAGCCCTACCTCATAATATGGTAAAGGTTTTTTTTTCTCATCTGATGATGTTAATAAAAAATGAGCAATAGCACGAGTATCTATTATATCTCCATTGATCTCATTTGAAGGGATAGAATCTGATGAAGATAAAAATATATTAATTGGAAATTCTAGAGAATTTTTTTGATAATCTCTTAAAGATCTTCCAATATAAACATCAATTAGAAAATCAGAATTCCAATTTAATTTTGGTTCAATTATAACCTTTTTACCTCTTACTTTAATTATAAAATCATTATGATTTATTTTTATAGCCTCATTAGCAGATATTGGATCAATTTGCTCGTCGAAAGTTAGAATGATTTTTTCATTTAACGCTATATTGGTAGAAAAATTAGATGGGTGCGATGATACTAATTTAGGTGGAGCTGAATCAATGGGTCCGCCTGATATAGGACCTTGTACAGCGCACGCCGATATCATAAATATTAAAATAGTATAGGATAAAATTTTCATCTTATAATTTATAAAGCAGTTGTTAATATTTTTCTTTATTATTTTGATTGATAATGTTAGTATATAATATATGAATAACCTTTCAAATAGCTTTCTTATTAATATGCCACATTTAAAACAAGATCCAATATTTGGGCAAAGTCTTATTTATATGTGTGAGCATAATAAAGATGGTGCAATGGGACTTATTATAAATAAACCATTGCAAGAAGATCAATCTAACAATATCTTAGAAGAAGCTGGACTCTATAGTGTTCTAGAGTCAAATAATGTATATTTCGGAGGGCCTGTATCTCCCGAAAAAGGCTTCATACTACATGATAGTCAATATAAATCAACAGAAACTCTAATCGTTGAGAATACCGCTGGGATATCTTTTAGTGATGATATCATTAATGATATAAAAAATGGTGGTGGGCCTAATAATTATAGACTTATTATGGGCTATTCTGGATGGGGAGCAGGGCAACTAGAAAGAGAGCTAGAAAATGGTGACTGGATAGTTATGCCATCATCTGAAGATCTAATATTTTCAAAAACAGATGAACATAAATGGAATGTTGCCATATCAAGTTTAAATATTAATACAAATGAATTTTCAGGTCAGTCGGGGCTGGCCTAAAAATATTTAAAGTGTTAATTTAAATGATTTTAAAATAATCCCAGGGCAATGCACGCCACCTAAATCTCTTCCACTATATGTGCCTGTGCTTGGGTTTAATCTAGATTTATTTGTTGCAGATTCTAAATTTTCACCAAAGAAATTATAGATAGTATCATCAAACCTCATATCCTCAATAGGGGATACTATCTCTCCATCTTCTACCCAAAAACATGCATATCGAGTCATACCTGTAACACGACCGCCTAATTGATCGCTCCAATTCAAATAATGAAGATTAGATAAATATACACCTGTTCCAAGTTCAGATAAGACACTCTCTTCATCTATATTTCCACTATCCATTACAGGGGAGCGTAAATATTCTCCAGATGAAGCAAAATTAGATTTAAGTTTATACTCATTAGCCGTTCTTGTAGAAATCAATGTATTTTGTAAAGCCCCATTTATAATAAGTGGCAATTCAACATCTGCAATCTCACCTGAACTATTAAATCTCGGTACCGTACCAGATGTGAAGTCCTCTTTTAAAGAAAAACATGGAGATAATTCTGCATTTTGCTCTTTCATTTTAATAAATGAACTTCTTCCTTTTCTAATTGAATTTTCACTGAGTCCACCCCATGACAGCATTGAAACAAGGTCAGAAACACCTGCAGAAGCAATGTAGGTTCTATAAGAACCAGGCTTGATTTTTTTTGATTCCATATTTAACATTTTCAATTTTTCTTTTGAGCTATTTACGAAACCTTCATAGTCAGATTGATTCCAGTGTGTACCAGCATATGTTTCCTTTACCATCTTTTTTAATGGATTTATTAGAGAATAGTCTAATGAAAAAGTCTCTGTTGAAAACCAATTCTTCTGACCTGCACTATTTGCATTCCCAATAAAAACATCTCCAGATGCCCAAATACCGGTAAAATCAACTCCTTGCATAGCAGGCAATAAAGCATCAATTGAATCTTCTGAAGACAATAAATCTCCTTTGTACTCTTCATTAAGTGAGCCATAGTCTTTTGGTGATACGCATAAAGGATCTTCTGGTAAAAAATCTATGCTTTTTCGTAACTGAGAAATATAGTTTTTAGCAGCTGAAAAATCTTTCTCCATATTGCGCTGTAAGGTAAAAGATAATGACATCTTACGATTATTTTTTATTAATTCAATATTTAATTGTGAGTCACTGACTGTTCCGATCTGACGCACTTTAGCATTATTAATACGAATAAACTCACTATTTTCTCCATTTATAGATAAAATTAAATTCTCATCATTTTGTAAAGTATCTATAATTTGGTCTGATAAATTAAAAAAATATTCTTTCATGAAATCCTCCTTAAGCACCACCGAATACTTGGATATTATTAAATAGGCAAGTAGGTGATGCATGACCTACTCGAATAACTTGATTTGGTTCTCCCTTTCCACAATTAGGGGTCCCATGAACTTCAAAAGTAGAAGAGTCTCCTACCATTGACAAACTATTCCAAAATGGAATAGTAATAGCTCGATAATTAGGATCCCTTAAAGTCTTTGTTATCTTTCCATTCTCTATCAGCTTGCCATACTCAGATCCAAATTGAAATTTATTTCTATAGTCATCAATGGACCATGATCTATTAGTTTCCATATATACTCCATATTCAACAGATGAAATAATATCATCAAAGCTAGATTTACCTGGCTCAAGATTAAGATTTGCCATTCTATCAATAGGAGCCCTATTCCACGAACATGACCTAAAGTTTGCAACTGCGGGTATATTGCTTCTTGCCTGACTCTCAAGGGCACCAAGTCCTCTTATAAGTAAACCGTCCTTAATAAGATGTTCCTTGCTAGCCTTAAAACCACCATCATCAAATCCATAAGAGGCCATTTCGTTTGGTATGGTTGGATCAAATGTTACATTCATAAGATCAGAACCATATTTCAATTTTCCAAAATCTTCAAGCTCAACAAAGCTCCAACCTGCATAATTTCTCTCATCTCCTAAAATTCGATCAATTTCAAGCGCATGACCAATACTCTCATGAATTTGAAGCATCATCTGGTCAGGTGCAAGCACAAGGGACATCTCACCTGTGGGACATTCTTCTGCTTCTATCAATTCAATAACCTGAGATGATACTTTATCACATCTTTCCTTAACTAAATCCTTATTGAATCTTTCAAGGCCCATCTGATTTCCAGAGCGACCATCTGTTCTTGTCTGGATAATATTTCCATCTTTTGCAGTAGCCGAATAATCTGAACCTACAATATTCATTCTCTGATTTATATTACTACCATTAGAACAGGCATAATTAATTGTAGTCTCAACAAGCATAGCCATGGCTGTTACAGATATGATCCTATCATCTACTTGAAGCCAATCATTTGCTTTCATTAAGATGTCATTGATCTCTCCTGCACTAAGAGAATCAAATGGTAAAGTTAAAGGAGTTTCATATGAACCATTAGATTTTGGGCGTACATCTTTATTGAATGAAAAAATTGAATGTTTGGAAGCTTTTAAAGCGCTACTACAAGCCATTTTTGCAGCTTTGTTAATCCCATCAAATGTAAGATCTGATGTAGCAGAATAGCCAAACTGTCCATTTTTAAGTACTTCTACCATAATTCCATGGTCTATTGAACTTCCATTGGTTAACGGATTTTTATCTCTAACCATGTGGTATGTAGTATGTTCTTTATATTCTCGTAAGCCCACCCAATCAGCATCAAGGTCCAAACGATTAATCATATCAGTTAAATTCATATTTTTATCCTTAGAATTTATCTAAATATAATTATAAGATAAGTTTATAGCCTATCCGTTTTTAACCTTTCTAGAATTAATAATAAATTATTAAGTTTAGTCCGTTACAAATGCTATCGATTAATTAGGAGATTTTATGTTAGTGTTAAGATTTATAATGATATCTGTTGTATTACTATTACAAATTTCTTGTGATAGTGGAGACAAAAAAGTATACAAGAAATTTGATACTTCAAAGACATATGAAAATCAAACAAAATCCCTATCTGACTCCAAAGAAGATGGAGGATATGGTTTTGAAAGCATAGCATCTAGTGACGGATGGGTTACTAATACCTCTCCAAACATATCAGGTGATCCAAATGCCATAAAAGGAGATACTCTTCGATTTCTTGCTGGACTTGTATTTCCAAATACGTTAAGAGCGTTTGGTAAAGAAACAAGATCGCAGCTTAATAGTTTGATTGAAGGTCTTATCTATGAACCGCTACTTAGTTTTGATGCAGAAACGTTTAAACTAGAACCTGCGTTAGCAACTCATTGGAAAGTAGAAAATGACTCTTTGACATTTCTATTTAGAATTGATCCACGCGCACGATTTTCAGATGGTCGAGAAGTTACTGCAGAAGATGTTGTAGCAACTTACAATATACTTGTTGATGAAGGGCATGGTGATCCAAATGTATATACATTCTGGTCAGAAAAATTCAATGTGCCTGTAGCAAAAAGTAAATATATTGTAAGTGTTAAAGCTAAAAAAACGGAGTGGAGAAACTTATATAGTTTTTCAGGAATCACTGTATACCCATCTTATTACTTAAATAAAATTGATGGTAGCACCTATATTGAAAAATATCAGTTCGAGATGATGCCCGGATCTGGTCCATATACACTTAATAATCAAAGAACAACTCAAGAAAATAATGGGTTAGTTGTTTTGGATCGAAAACTTGACTATTGGGCTTTACAGCATCCAAGAAATACAGGGTTATATAATTATGATGTACTTGAATTTATATTCATAAATGATGAAACCCAAGAAGTTGAAAGGTTTTTTGCAGGAGATTATGATACATATATGGTATCAAGGGCGCAATGGTGGGCAGAAAAATTTATAGCCTCTGAATATGAAGAAATTGAAAGAGGACTAATTCAAAGAAAGAAATTTATCAACTTTCTACCTGCAGGCGTAGGTGGCCTTGCATTTAATACCTTAGAGGCTCCTTTTGATGATATTAGAGTAAGAAAAGCTTTTTGTCATTTATGGGATGTTGAAAAACTTATGGATAAACTATTCTACAATGAATATGTTAGAAAAAATTCATGGTTCCCAAGAAGCAAATATGCAAATCCAAATAACCCTAAGCAAGATTTTAATCCAGATTTAGCACTATCTCTTCTAGAAGAAGCTGGATGGACAAAAAAGCCAGGAGATAAACTTCTTTCAAAAGATGGGCAGTACTTCGAAATTGAAAATTTCTATATATCCCAAGGATGGGATAGAATTTTTAATCCTCTAGTGAAGGATCTAGAAGAAGTTGGAATAAAAATTAACCTCGTAGTCCTACAAAATACATTTGAAAAGCTAATGGATCGAAAATTCCAGGTGCAATTTGCTGGATGGACCGGATCTTTACTTCCAAGTCCAGAAGGAATGTTACATTCGAAGTTTTCAGAGAAATTAGATGTGACTAATGTTACAGGAATGGCAAATCCCGAGATTGATAAGCTAATTGAGGATTATAATACAAATTGGAATATGGAAGAAAGAGTAAAAATACTTCAAAAGATAGACTCTATTGCAGCCAAAGAATATCACTGGGCATTTGGTTGGGGTGCACCATATGGATATAGATGTCTTAATTGGGATAAATTTGGAATGCCAGAGCATGGTATCGGTTATAGTGGAAATTGGCTTTCTCCCATAACATATTGGTGGATTGATCCTGATAAAAAACAAAGATTATTAGAAACTAGAAAAAAGTCTAATGCAACTATTCCTATAGAATCTGAGATAGTTGACTACTGGAATAATTTGAGTAAATAAAAATATGTTTCAATACGTTATAAGAAGATTACTATTAATGATTCCTACATTTATGGGAATTACATTTATGGTATTTTTTATACTTCAGATTGCACCAGATGGACCTTTTGAAAGAGCTGTTAGGCAACTTAAAAATGCTAATGGCGCTTCAGAAAGTGGTGTGTCGATGTCATCAGATGTGACAGGTAATAGTTCAGAGTTAACTCCAGAGCTTCTTGAAAAACTTAGAATGCAATATGGTTTAGATAAACCTATAATAATTAGATATTTAATATGGCTTGGAGTACTCCCGAAAGAATATAAAAGCAAAACAATACAAATTGGAAAATCATTTAGAGAGTCTGTAGATAATGTAAGTATATCTCAATTTAAAAATTATTTATTGCAAAGATATGTAAGAGTAGAGACGAATGATGATGGCTCATATGAAATAATTGAAACTGGCGTTGGCCTAGAATTCAATTTGCCTGATATAAATAAATTAAAAATAGATGAGAATTTCAATGAACAAAAATACATGCATTTCAAAAATGAATATGAAGAGCTTCCATCAAACCCTAATATGATTGAAACATGGTATTTTTCTGATTGGAAAATCAAAAAAATAAATTTAGATACCAATACTGCTATCCTAGTTAAGAAAAAATTCAATGGAATTCTACAAGGCTTCTTAGGTTATTCAGATAAAAAAGGTAAAAATGTATCAACTTTGATAGCAGAGCGAATGCATATATCAGCTTTCTTTGGATTAACATCTTTATTCCTAAGTTACTTAGTATGTATCCCACTTGGTATTATGAAAGCACTAAAACATGGACAAAAATTTGATGTAGTATCCAGTATAATAGTTTTTATTGGTTACTCAATTCCAGGATATGCGTTAGGAGTGCTTTTACTATCATATTTTGGTGGTGATGTATTCCCACTTCATGGCTGGAGGTCACCTAATTTTAATGAGCTATCTCTATGGGGAAAAATCACAGACCAGCTCCACCATGCATTTCTTCCGATTTTATGTTACATGGTTGGTAGCTTTGCAACAATGACAGTATTAATGAAAAATTCACTAATGGAAAACCTTAGTCAAGATTATGTTAGAACAGCATTTGCAAAAGGCCTATCAGAAAAGAGGGTTATCTTCTTCCACGCTGTTAGAAACTCATTAATTCCTCTTGCTACAGGAATTGGAGGTATGATTGGAGTAGTATTAGCTGGAAGCTATCTAATTGAAAAAACATTTGGGATAGATGGAATTGGCCTTTTAGGATTCAATGCATTAGTTGATAAAGATTATAATATTATGATGGGATTTTTAGTAATTGGAGTAATTATACGGCTCATTGGAAATCTAATTTCAGATTTAACATATGCCTTAATTGACCCAAGAATTAGGTTTAAATAATGTCAAAAAAGAATAAAATTTCAGAATCAATTTTACAAAAACGAATTAATAAATTTAAATCGATTAAAAGAGGATATTACTCTTTAATAATCATTCTATGCTTATATGCTCTTTCTATTTGTGCGCCATTATTCTTTAATAGTAAAGCTCTCATAGTTAAATATGAAGATGAATATTATTTCCCTTTATTCAATAGTATGTTTAAGACAATTATTAAAACTAAAAATATTGAGGCTAAAGATTTAGGCCAATTTGAAATTAAAGGGAAAAAGAAATATGGTGAGCCACATTATAGGCTATTAAAAAAACAGTATAAAAATGCAGATGAAGGAAACTGGGTTATCTTACCATTATATCCATATGATCCTTATGAAGAAGTCATATCAGAAAAAGATGAGCAATTTTTTGATATGAATTCAAATGGAAAATGGGATCCTGAAGAGTCATTTATAGATGAAAATGGGAACGGAGTTCGAGATAAATATAAATATACTAACTTCCCCAATAGTCAACATCTTTTAGGAACCGATAATCAAGGTCGAGATGTTCTATCAAGACTAGTTTACGGATTTAATATTTCAATGACATTTGCAGTAGTATGTTGCTCATTATCGTATATACTCGGTATTATAATAGGTGGAATACTTGGTTACTTCGGGGGTAAGATTGATTTATTCGGCCTAAGAATCATAGAACTATATAGCTCTATCCCATTCTTGTTCTTACTAATGATTCTTGCTACATTTATCAAACCAACTGTTTATATATTGGCTGTTATGTATGTAATACTAAGTGGGTGGATTGGCATCACATGGTATATTCGTGGAGAATTCTTAAGAGAAAAATCTAAAGATTATGTGTCAGCAGCAGTTTCAATGGGGCAAAGTCATTGGAATGTGATGTTTAAGCATATTTTACCTAATTCATTAACTCCTATTATTACTTTTGCTCCATTTGGAATAATAGGATATATATTTGCATTAGTATCACTTGACTATTTAGGATTTGGTCTGCAACCACCTACACCAAGCTGGGGTGAGCTTATATCACAAGGAAAGGCTAATCTTCAATATTGGCACCTAATAGTGGCTCCTTTAACAGCATTAGGTGGAAGTTTATTTTTAATCACATTTATTGGTGAAGCCATAAGAGAGGCATTTGATCCAAAAGTACATTCAAGACTAAGATAATGAAAAATAAAAAACTAATAGAAGTTAAAGATTTACATACACACTTTTTTACAGAGGCTGGAACTGCAAAAGCAGTCGATGGTGTCTCATTTGATATATACAAAGGAGAGGTGCTTGGAATTGTAGGAGAATCTGGTTCTGGAAAATCAGTAACATCTCTATCAATTAATAGGTTAATTCCAAATCCTCCTGGAAAAATTGTATCTGGAGAAATTATTTATAATGGAATTAATCTTCTGGACCTTTCATATGAAGAAATGAGAAATTATAGAGGTAAAGATATCTCTATGATATTTCAAGAGCCTATGACATCATTAAATCCTGTTCTTAAGATACGAGTCCAAATGAATGAAGTTATTATTCGACATCTTGGACTATCTGAAGAAGAAGCAACTAAACAAAGTGTAGCTATGCTTGATGCTGTAGGAATTCCAGACCCAGAGCAAAGAATTAATGAATACCCTCATCAATTTTCAGGAGGAATGAGACAGAGAGTAATGATTGCGATGTCACTGCTTTGCAACCCTTCTTTATTAATTGCTGATGAACCCACTACTGCGCTTGATGTAACAATACAAGCACAAATCCTTGACTTAATGATAAGCTTAAAAGAAAAAAGAGAAGGTGCTGCTATTTTACTCATTACTCATGATCTTGCTGTTATAGCAGAAACATGTGACAGAGTAATTGTTATGTACGGAGGAAAAATTCAAGAAATAGCATCAGTCAAGGAACTATTTAAGAATCCACTACATCCATATACTAAAGCACTAATGGACTCTATCCCTAAAATGAACCAAAAAGTTGACAGACTTAAAGCTCTAAAGGGAATGGTCCCCTCTATACTAGAGATGGGTGAAGGATGTAAACTATGCTCAAGATTTGATCCAAAAGATTGTGCTTGTGGCGGAACAGGAGAAGAACCAAAACTTATAGAAGCAACATCAGGTCACTTTGTGAGATGTAACCCCAAGGTATTAAAATGAGTAATGGTAAAGAAATACTAAAAATTAATAATCTAAATGTTGAGTTTCCTTTATTTGGAGGAATATTACAACGTGAAGTATCTCATGTTCATGCTGTTAAAAATCTTAGCCTTACAGTAACGGAAGGTGAAACTATTGGAATCGTAGGAGAATCAGGCTCCGGTAAATCAACGCTTGGAAAAGCAATTCTAAATGTACTTAAAATAACAGCTCCAGATGTACGGGTGACAGGAGAAATTTTACTAAATGACAATGGTAGTTTTATTGATTTATTAAAGCTAAATAGAAAAGATATTATTCAATATAGACCTCAGATACAAATGATCTTTCAGGATCCATTTTCATCTCTTAACCCAAGAATGATAGTGCAAGATATAATTAAAGAACCTTTAGATATTCATACATCTCTAAGTGATAGTGAGAAAAAAGAAAAAGTAAGATGGCTTATGGAAAAAGTAGGCTTATCTTCTGAACAGGCGATGAGATATCCACATGAATTTTCTGGAGGTCAACGTCAGCGAATTGGGATAGCAAGGTCACTAGCTACAGAACCAAGAGTAATTATTGCAGATGAACCTGTGTCTGCTCTGGATGTATCAATACAGGCGCAAGTCATAAATCTTATGACGGACTTACAGGATGAATTTAACCTTACAATTTTATTTATAGCTCACGACCTATCTGTAGTAAACCATATATCATCTGAAATTGCTGTGATGTATCTTGGTGAGGTAGTTGAATACAATAAGACAGAAGAAATATTTAGTAATCCTCAACATCAATATACCAAAACTCTACTCGCAGCTATACCACAGCCTAATCCTGATGGCAGAGAGGAACGTATTCAAAAGCGTAAAGAATTAAATCAGTAAATAATAATGCAAAACAAGCATATTATAAAATCTATAGATTTAATCGATTTAAATACAAAAACAATAATCAATAATTTTACCAAAACTGCATCTATAAACAATATCAAAGGTATAGCAAATTTTCTTAGAGAAAATTTTGCTATTGATATAACTACTGAAAAAGATATAATTAAGGGATTTTCATCTGACTGGTCAAATATGAAGGGAAATGCTGATGCGCTGTGTAGGCCTAAAAATATTCTAGAATGTGTAATTACTATAAAAGTATGTTATCTACTTCAAATTCCTATGACAATCTCAGCAGGAAGAACAAATTTAACAGGTAGTGCTACACCGCAAGGTGGTATTATTATCTCCATTAATAATCTCAATAAAATTAAAACAATAGATGTTAATAATAAGGAAATCACATGTTCTCCAGGTATTTATTTAGAAGAACTAAGAAATCATGTACTTCAACAATCTAATAACAAACTCATCTTTCCAGTAGATCCAACAAGTAGAAAAGAAGCTATGGTTGGTGGAGCAATCTCTTGCAATGCATCGGGGTTCACTCCAGGAGAAAAAGGTGCAATGAGATATTGGGTAAATGGACTCAATCTTATACTACCTAATGGAGAAATAGTTAGTGCAAAGAAAGGAGAGTATATATCCCAAGGTGGTTATTTTTCAATAAAAGATAATAACAATAAAGAGACAAGAATAAAAATTCCTACCTATAAAAGGGTAAATATAAAAAATGCAAGTGGACCATATTCTTCAGAAAATGGAGAAATGGATTTTATTGATTTAATAGTAGGAAGTGAGGGGATATTTGGATGTATCATTGAATCAACACTTAATCTACAAGACAAACCTTCTGACTATCTAAATTTATTTATAAAATTGAAGAATGAGGATGAGGCCTTTAATCTCTATGAAGATATAAGTACCTATCTAAAAAATGATATGGGCTCATTGTCTGGACTAGAATACTTTGGTGAAAATTGTTCAGATTACATGGAGCATAAAGAATATTTATTTGATGAAGAATATAATGTAGGAGTCTACATCCAAATTCCAATATATAATGAAAATATTGATCTTATTATAGAGAAGTGGCATCAGATATTAATAAAAAACACATACATAAATAAAGATAAGCAGATACTATCGCTTAATGATACACATGCCTGGAAAAAATTCTTTGAAGCTAGACACTCAATGCCTGCAAATGCACTTCAAAAAGCAAAACAATATAATACCCCAAGCATCATAACAGACACCATAGTACCTCCAGAATCATTTAATAATTTTATTAAAGAAACTCATCAATTAATTAGAAAAGAAAATATAGACTATTTACTGTTTGGGCATCTTGGAGATTGTCATCTACACTTTCACCTATTACCTGACTCTTCATTGGAAAAGAAAGCTCAAGATTGCTATCACAAAATCATAAAACTATCATCAGAATTAGGTGGAGTATACTCTGCAGAGCATGGGACCGGAAAAAGGAAAAAACAAGATTTTATCGATTGCTATGGAGATCAAGCAGTCTTAGAAGTCAAAACTTGTAAATTAGGATTTGATCCAAACCTTCTATTAAATAGAGGTAATGTATTTAATATAGAGTAAATAACTCTATATTATTTGATAAGCATAAGCTTCGCTGTACTTACATCCACTCCTACGTGTAATCGTGCAAAATAAATTCCACTTGGCTGACCAGCTCCATCCCATACAAATGAATGAGAACCCTCAGAAAGCATTCCA
>MDSZ01148302.1_pt1 | contig 13914 bp, 14 predicted proteins | sample 811201 | NCBI WGS metagenome assembly MDSZ01 (sample SAMN05326647, study PRJNA326480) | marine metagenome | isolation source: seawater | place: Indian Ocean: North | collected 2010
GGAATTTTCATCTTGGATAGATAAAGAGATATTTAATCCTCCATTTTTCCCTTCTTTTAAATTAAACCAATTTGATTTTGATGTTAAACCTCTTGTCAATCTAATATGTGGGTCTTGATCAACCCCTACGGGTACAACTATAGGCCTTAAACCACCATATTCATCTAACATTGGATGGACTATATCTCCAACTTGGACAAGTGGTGCTTGAACATGAGCTAAGTTTGTTTCTCCGTTGAATCCGTAAATTGCCTCCATCTCAGATAAATTTGTTTTTTTACCAAGAGTAAAACCAATTCTTTGTACGATTGGCCTTTTTGATTGAAAATAAACATTTGTTTTATCTGGATCAAGTCCCATTGCAACATAATTAGAAACATATTCTTCTAATGCATTTTCTCTACATGAATCTAAAGACAATCCTCTAGTTGCATGTGCTTCTAAATCAGCAACAGCAATAGTGACGTCAGCCCCAAGGTCTTGGAACCATTTGACCTGATCTATTACCATTTTATGGCCTAAATGCATCCTACCAGAGGGCATTAATCCTGTCAATACGCCAAATGAATTGCCCTTACTTTGTGCCCTTAGAATCATATCTAAATCTCTATGAGCAAATACAATATTTCTACGATGTAACATCGAAGGAGAAGGCAAATTATTGGAATCAAGATTTGTTAATCCAAATTGATCAATTATCCTTTGATAATCTGTTGACTGTGAAGATGACCAAGGGTCAATTCTGATACCATCTACCATATTCTCATTACCCCCGCCGAGGTAATAGGAAATCAAGACTTCTACGCGAAAAATAAGAAAATGCAGAATTAACAAGCAATTGAGAAAATCTGAAAATTAATTATTTAATTAAATTGAATACATAAATCAATAAAGAAGTGTTTGATAATATGTCTACTATGGCTGAGATAGTTGCACTCGGATGTGGCTTAGTTGGAGAATATGTCATTTCTAAATTAATTAAAAAAGGACATGATTTAACAATTGTAGGATTAGAAATTCCTGAAAAATTCAATAATAAATGCTCAACAATTATTGGAGATGCTCTGGATTTTGTCAAACAGATAAATGGTAAACCACTAGTGATAAATATGCTTCCAGGATTAATTGGAAATTCGGTAAGAAAAATTCTTTTGGAGAAGAAAATCGATGTCGTTGATTTAGCATTCACTATTGAAGATCCTAGAGAATATAAAGAATTAGCAATAAAAAATAATTGTAGATTAGTATACGATGTAGGAATTGCTCCAGGCTATTCAAACTTGCTAGTTGCAAAAGCAATTGATAATCTTGGAGAAATTGAAGATTGCAAAATAAGGGTGGGTGGAAATCCTATTCATAGTGATGACAATTGGTCATATATGGCCCCATTTAGTCCCACGGATGTTGTAGAGGAATACGAGAGGCCTGCAAGAATCATTAAAAATTATGAAACTGTTGAAGTTCAAGCAATTTCAGACTTACATTTTATCAATTACAATGAAATCACCAATAATAAAATTGGAAAATTACAGGCATTTATGACTGATGGCTTGAGGAGTTTATTAGATTTCAAAACATGTAAAAATATGTCTGAATATACTCTTAGATGGCCAGGACATATTGAAAAGTTTCTTGAAATTCAAAAACAAGGATTACTTTCTGGAGAAAAAAGAAACAATACAATCTCAAACCTTGTAGATTCATGGAAGTTCTCGAATGAAAGAGATGAATTTACTTTACTAGATGTTTCTATAGAGTCTAGGAATGGAAACAAAAGATGGATTGTATATGATGAAGGTAAACAAAATGCTTCTTCAATGGCAAGAACTACTGGCCTAGTTATGCTTGGATTTATAGATGAAATGTTAGATGGAAAGATCCCAAGTGGCATTTTTGCTCCTGAAGAATTACACTACATTAATGGATTAACTGAAAGAATTACAAAAAAACTTACAGATGAAGGCGTTCTGATCACAGAACTACTCTGACTCATACAAGCTTTGTTCTTCTCTATCTTTTCTAATTAAATGACGTGTATAAGTAACAGCACCTATGCCTGCAGTTGCCGCAATTACAATAAGTGCCCAATTAAAATCTTTAACTTCTTGAGGTTCTACTAACCAAGTGAAAACCAATGGAGATTCATCAAACTTCATTGACCATTTGAACAAATCAATTGTATGATGCCCTGAAATTGTTAAAGCCCATGAATGATTATTGAAATATCGTGGCATCATCTGTATAACACAAGCCTCTGAGTCCATCATTCCAATCGTATCACATTCTTCTGGAGCTAAATCTATTTCAGATTCATTTTCCATTAATATTGTAGCATTTTGACCACTTTGTAAAGTAATCCATAAAATTCCTTCTTCTTGTCTCCAACCTTGTTCAAGTGTCTTGTTAATAATGCTTAACTCTTTCAAATAATAACCATCAACTGTTATACTCTTTACTGAATTATTCCTAATATCTACTCCTCTAGTAATAGGAATATCCCAGGCGACTGTTTCAATTAAACTACCCTCATTAACAACATTCCATTCTTTATCTGTGCCATTAAATAATTTAAAATCATCATTCATTCTATGAAATTCATAAGAATATGCTTCTCCCCAAGCAGTATACCAGGCATTTTGTGATTCTAGCCAAGATACTAGTTCCCCATTTGTACGTACTTTCAAATCAGCAATTTGTGCCTGCCATTGTAAATTTACCATAGCTCCCTGATCTGCCAATTCAATTATCTCATCTAATGGAGTGATTTTCTGTTCTAAACTACCACTTGAGCCTAAATTCCACCAGTCTGAATTGTTCTTAGGGAAATCTGTTGCATTATGCCAAACTGTATTTTCAAAATTAGTATCTAAACCATGCACTGCAAAACCTTCTAAATGTAATGCTTGATGATCTTCAGAATTAAAATTAGGATTTTCATTTAAATCAATTCCAAATGATAGAGGGTTGCTTCCCCAACGTGATGCATTTGTTCTTTCTGAAATATATTTTTTACACTCTAATGCTGTTGTTCTAGGCATCAACTCAAGGTTTAATGTGGGCATTCCTTGACAACCTAATTCATCTCCTGCAGCAATCCTTCCATCTTTTGTAAACCAATCTGCGTCTAACCAGCCATCTTCTTTCCATTCAGAAGATGCTCCTACAAAAGGTAAGAATAAGGGTGCAAATAATACACAAAAAAGCACTATGGGAATAGTACGAGAAGAGATTTGTGATTCAGGCACATCTCGCCCACTAAAAATAGTATGAAAATTGTATCTATTGGTTACTGGCAAGAAAAAAAGTAAAAACCAACAATAGTAAAGGAGGGGTATGGATTCTGAGAATGCCCAGGAAATAGCATTAGAGAATCTTACAAATCAAATTAAAATAAAGCCTTATATTTTCAGGCATTTAAGAACACCAGTATATTCATTTTTAAGATTAATACTAGGTCAATTATTCCGCTCAGTAACTAATACTAATTTTAGAGGAATTGAAAACATACCCAAAAAGGGACCTGTTATTTTTGCTTCAAATCACCTATCTCATGTAGATCCTCTATTCATGATTGCAGGTTCAAGAAGAAAACTTCATTTTCTAGCCAAGGATGAACATTTTGAAAGATTAATCACCAAATTTGTGGTTTCTTCAACAGGCCAAATTAAAACAGTTAGAGAAAAAGGAGGAGGAGAAGCATTATCTACTGCAAGTGGAGTACTAAATTTAGGAAAATGCATGGGTATTTTTCCAGAAGGTACACGTTCAAGAAAGTCGGAGCCTCCGTTTCTTGGCAAAGGAAAAACAGGCATTGCAAGATTAGCTGCATCACACCCAAATGTGCTAATTGTTCCTGTAGTTTGTGAAGGAACTAGAGAATTCATGAAACCTAAAAAGCACAAATTCCCTAGATTATGGAAACCTATCACAATCCATTTTGGTAAACCATTTACTTGGAATGAATGGATATATCATGAAAAAGGAGGAAATTTAGATGAGGAGGAAGTTAAATCACTCTCTAATGAAGAAATACACATACAAAAACAAAAACTAAGTGTTTTGTATAGAAGATTTACTGATCAATTTATGATGACTTTGCAAAGAATGGGTGCAATATAATTCAAATCAAAGGAATACTTAATTGACCTTGAAGGTTTAACACATTTAGAATGGAGCAATATCTCGAACTAATGCAGCGTATTCTTGATGAGGGAGTTACCAAAGAAGACCGTACAGGAACTGGTACAATCTCTATTTTTGGACATCAAATGCGCTTTGATTTATCAAAGGGTTTTCCAATGGTCACTACAAAAAAACTTCATTTGAAATCAATCATCCATGAATTATTATGGTTTCTTAAAGGAGATACAAATGTAGATTATCTTCAAAAAAATGGAGTAAGGATTTGGAATGAATGGGCAGATGATGAAGGTGATTTGGGTCCCGTATATGGGCAACAATGGCGAAAATGGGAATCTAAAGATGGTGAAATAATTGACCAAGTTGAAAACGCAATTAATGCTATTAAAAATAATCCAAACTCAAGAAGAATTATTGTTAGTGCATGGAATGTTGGAGAACTAGATGAAATGGCATTAATGCCTTGCCATGCATTTTTCCAATTTTATGTTGCAGATGGGAAATTATCATGTCAACTATATCAAAGAAGTGCTGATGTATTTCTTGGAGTTCCATTTAATATTGCATCATATAGCCTCTTAACATTAATGATGGCCCAAATTACTAACCTAGAACCTGGTGAATTTGTACATACATTGGGTGATGCACACCTATACAAAAATCATATTGAACAAACCAAAACTCAGTTAAGCAGAACTCCTTTGAAATTACCTACAATCGAAATCAATAAAGATGTTAAAAATATTGATGAGTTTACATTTGAAGACTTCAAAGTATTAGATTATGAACATCACCCACATATTAAAGCCCCAATATCTGTTTAAGTGATATTATGGAAATTTCTTTAATTGCAGCATTTGATAAAAACCAAGCAATTGGGAAAAATGGTGATTTACCATGGCACCTTAGTTCTGATCTAAAGCACTTCAAAAATATTACAACAGGCAATACAATTGTAATGGGTAGGAAAACTTTTGATTCAATAGGTAGAGCATTACCAAATAGGAAAAATATAGTCTTAACGAGAAATTTAAAATGGCAATTTGAGGGAGTAGTAACAATAAATAATGTGAATGAGATATTCGAGATTTGTGAAAATGATTCTGAAATATTTGTAATAGGTGGTGCAGAAATATACAATGCATTCCTTGATATTGCAACAAAAATGATTCTTAGTTATGTTGAAACAGAAGTTAAAGATGCAGATGCATTTTTCCCGAAATTTAAATCTGAAAATTGGAAGATAATGGATGAATCAGAGATAATTAAAGAAGAAAATGACGATTTTTCTTATAAAATTATAACACTTAAAAAATCAACCAAATAATTTACTTAAAGAATACCATACTGGATTAGATTTAGAAGTTGCCTTTGAGGAAATCTTTTCATGATCTAATTCTGCATTTGGATCTGAAGGATCTAAACCTGCTGCATGATTGCCTGCTATCAAAATTGCAGAAAATGGGTGTTCTTTCTCTGCCATTAATTTAGCTTCAGGAGCTAATGTCATTCCAACACAATCTCCTCCTAATTTTGAAATTGCATTAATTTCTGCAGGTGTTTCAAATTGAGGACCAGGACTAAACCAATATGTAAGCATAAAATCATCATCTTCTAAATGAGACAAATTTGGTTGAGATTCTCTAAGCGACTTAAGCAATTCAAAATTTAATGATTCATCAAAAGGATTTGTCATAGATGTAAATTTAGCATCATCTTTACAAAAACTTACAGAATTACCACTAAAATCAATATATTGATCAGCCAAACCTACCATTCCAGGAAGGAAGTTTTTTCCAATTGCACCTACTGAACAAACTGCGATAGTAAATTCAACATTACAAGAAATCATTGCTGAAACATTTGCAAGATGATTTATCTTGTGAGGTGTTTTTGTTCCTCCATCAATATCATGATGTCTTTGTAAAAAAAATATTTTACAATCCCCATCATCTTTTTTAATATCAAAAACTGTAATTGGAACATCTCCAAAGGCTGTTTCAACAATTATTTTTGTAGACTTTTCTAAATTCCAAGGAGAAATTAAATCAGGATTATCTGTAGTAAAACCAAAAAGTCCTGTTCCGCCAATTAAACCTATTCTCTTCATGAGGATTCACCCCACAAAATTACTCACTCACCGTTAAGCCTGTCAATTAATTCTGATTTTTTACCTGAAACTGGCTTTCCTGCTTCTTTAAGTAATTCTTTTAATTGTGGTACGGTCATAGATGAATAATCTACTTCTTCAGATGCAGATTCACTAACAATTCCTTCCTTCTCGTCAGTACTTTCTACAACCTCATCAGATGCTTTTTCACTAATTGACTCCATTGCCTCTGCTGCTTCAAGAATAGTAGGTGCATCTTCAGCAGTTGCTGCTTCTTTTCTTGCTTTCAAATCAGCTTCTGCTTTTACTTCCGCTGCATGAATCTCATCAAGTGTAGGTCCTTCAGAACTTACAACTCCAGATTTCAATAATTGACTTTTTGCAATTACTGCTGAACGTATTTTTGCAATTGGATTTAATGCATTATTCATACTTGTTTCTATTTCTGAACCAAGTATTGCTTTTTGAAGTGCTGGATAAGTACATGATGAACCAAAAGTGGTAATAATTTCAGTAACTTTTCTCCTCATTACCTTTTTCATACTAGAAGTAACTCTTCCTTCAGTAACTACAAGTGGTTTTAATCTAACTAAATATCCATCATTAGTAACTACATCTACAACTGCATCTACTTTTCCTCTGTAACGTCTAATTTGTCTTCTAATGTGGTCATTTTGGTGCTCATGGCCTACAAATTCGGTAATTGCATCCTGATTTACGATTTCAACTATCCTGAAATTTAATTTGACATGCATTTTTGTAAAATCACCATCAAATTCTTGTTGGGTTGTTTGGAAAATCCTTCCAGCAACAAACTCATCATTTTCTCCGATTGTCTCTCCAATTTTCTTATATTGCCAAGGGTTTCTTGGTGCTCTAATTGAATAAAGTCTCTTTGCTTTCCATTTGTCTCTTTGCTTTCTTGCAAGATTACGAGATTGTGCACTAGATCTTACAGCCATAGGTATTCCACTCAGTGTAGCGACTCTGCGAACTTAGACCCATATATGAATTGCATGGTAAGAATAAAAATATTTATTTTGAATTTAAATCAAATATTTCTTGATTATTTATAAAATAAATAGTCTCATATAACCCTCCCATTCCATAGAAGAAAACATGCCAATACATGCCTTGATGCTCTCAACTACTGCATCAGGATTACATGACATAAAATTATTAGAAAAAAGTTTGGAATGGCTATGTTGTAAAGAAAAAATAGTAAACTTTGAAAAAACAACTTCATATCATGGATCTCCTATTACAATAATGAGAATTAAACTATCTAGAAGTCAATCCAGAATGGCACTATCGAGATTGGGTGGAACTTTATTGAAAACCTTAGTTAGTGAAATACAATCAAGATTAGATGATGAAAATAGATTACATTTTAGAATTAGCCAAAATGATTTAGTTGAAGGAAAAATTACTCTAGCAAATAATAATGAAGATGTTATCAAATTGGTTGCGAAAATTGAAGTCTATCCTGGAGAGGAAGCAACTGATGTTGCATTGAAACTACTAAATGAATCATTAGAAAGATGTGAAAGGAGAGGTTGGTTAAATTCTCATCCCGAATATCTCAATGATAATTAAGAAAATTAGAATTATCAAATACAATTCTTTATATTAAACATGACTTTCGGAACAACTGATAATATGACCCATGTAGTAGTTAGTGGATGTGTTAGCTGTAAATATCAAGAGTGCGTAGCAGTATGTCCTGTTGATGCATTTAGAGAAGCAGAAACTTATCTTGTGATTGATCCTGACGAATGTATTGATTGTGGTGCATGTATTCCTGAATGCCCAGTTGAAGCCATATTTGCAGATATGGACGTCCCTGAAGAAGAAGAAGAATGGATAGAAAGAAATGAAAACGAAGCACCAAATTTAGAAGTTGCCACTGGAGATTCACCTGTACTTGCAGATGATTAATTAAAAGACGGTGGGAAAATGGAAAATAAATTTGATTTAGGTTCAATGAATCATGGCACTGAATTGTTAAAACGCGGTTTTGCAAGAATGCAGCAAGGCGGCGTTGTAATGGATGTTGTAAATGCTGAGCAAGCACACATCGCAGAAGATGCTGGAGCTTGTTCTGTAATGGCACTTGAAAGAGTTCCAGCTGACATTAGAAAAGACGGTGGAGTCGCTAGGATGAGTCACCCTGACTTGATTAGAGAGATAATCGAAACTACTTCAATACCAGTTATGGCTAAAGCAAGAATTGGACACTCAGAAGAAGCCAGAGTACTAGAGTCTCTAGGAGTTGATATGGTGGATGAAAGTGAAGTATTAACTCCCGCAGATCCATTTTATCATATTCCAAAAAATGATTTTGACATCCCATTTGTTTGTGGTGCAACAAATTTAGGTGAAGCCGTTCGAAGAATCTTTGAAGGTGCGGCAATGATTCGTACAAAAGGTGAAGCTGGAACTGGAAATATTGTTTCAGCTGTAAAACACGCCAGATTAATTGCTGATGAAATTAAATTCATGCAAGAAATTTCTGAAGATATGTTTCAAGAGCGTGTAGAATTAATAACTGATAGGTTTATGAATTTAGGGGCAGCATCTGAATTAAGTATGGGAGTTAGTAAAATTCCATTTGGTAGTATCGCTGAATGTAAAGAAGGGGTTCGAAAAGTTACAAATGACATTGTAAAATTAGGAAGATTACCTGTTGTAACTTTTTCCGCAGGAGGAATAGCAACTCCTGCTGATGCTGCATTAATGATGAACATGGGGATGGATGGTATCTTTGTAGGTTCGGGAATTTTCAAAAGTGAAAACCCAACTCAAACTGCAGAAGCAATAGTATATGCAACTCATCATTTCGATGATCCTTCAAAAGTTACTGAAGCATCAACAATGGTTGGTGAAGCAATGCGAGGCCTAGAAATAGAAACTCTTGATGTCAAATTAGAAAATAGAGGATGGTAATTATTCTCTTTTAGTACTAGAACGTCTACCTCTTGCAGTTGAAATAGGTTTCTTACGTGAAAGTGCTTTCTTCTTAGATGAAGACTTCCTCCCATCTGTATCTTTTTCAAGTGTTCCACCAAATTCAAGTGTTCCACTTTCTAATAATTTGTCAACTAATGAATCAGCTAATGAATCATCATTATGTGGTGCTTTTAATTCATTTCTGACATTCTTATTATGATCAGTAACCCATGACTTCCTTTCCTTTACCAAAGAACGCATTTGATCTTTTACTTCTGTTATTTTCTTCATTAATTCTAAAATTTCCTTATGTACTGCATCTGCTTTCTTTTTCTCATCTACAAATGCTTGATGATATCTATCCCCTTCAGATTTCAAGAAATTTCTTTCCTTGAATAATGAATTTAATTCCTCAGATAATTTTCTTGCTTCTTTCAATGCGTCTACCATTAATTTATGTGATTCGTCAGCTACTAACTTTAATTCATTAATTGCTGACTCAGTATTAGATAAATCAACCTCTAATTTTGCATTTTCATCAATCAATGGTTCTAAATCTTGAATGTTTACTTTGTGTGCTTTAATTTGTTTCAGAATCTTATTTTCCTTATCTAAGGGATGGTAACTTGTTTCTATTTGTTTTTCTAATTCTGCAATTGTGCTATTTAACTTATTAAATTCAAGTGTCACATTTTTTGATTTTCTTTTATCAATATGTCCTGATTTTGCTTTTGCAAATAATAATTTCAACTGGTCTTGTGCTGTATCTCTTCGAACTCTGAATGAATTTGCTTCTTTTTTCTTTGCTTTAACCTCAGTTAAACCTTCATCTAACTTAGATTTTAGTGCCTTATATTCAGACTGAATCGTATCTCTTTGATCAGCAGATCTTCGTGCTGATTTGTTGTGATTTGACCTCTGATCCCTCATACGTCTTATTTTAGATTCCATTGTACTTAATGTATCTTTAAGCTCGTCTTTTTCAGCATCAGGCTGACGTTCGTTTAATCCGGCCACAGTACTGGGTGTACCCAATAGGATTTGAAACCAACCATTAGGTAAAAATGGATAATCCCCACCATCCTAAACGAATTAATGGGATAATAAATGCAATTGAAAATGCGACCCTGCTAGTCATCACACTGAATCTTTTTAACATTGGAGTTCGACTTAATGAGATTAATGTCCTACCATCAATTAAATGACCATCTGAATCTTCTAATCTTACATTAATTACTAATTCTCCAGGAGATTTAGATTTAAGATTCATCCAAATCCAAGCAGATGATTCATCAGCAGCAGACATAATTACTTCTCTACGCTCAAGATCTGAATTCCAAGGTCTATTTCCTAATTCCATCATTGCTTTTCCTTGAGGGTTTAACTCAATTGAATGAGTGGTCATTTCTGGTTCTGTATGAGCTGATTGAGTTTTCAATAGCACAGATCTTTTCTTATCTGATGCATTAATTAGTTGAACAAACATTGAACCTGTTTCATCAAAAATATCATCTATATCAACATCGAAATAATAGCCAGATTTTCTTATTTGTTTCAAATCATCAATATTTTTCTGTAATGTCCTTGTCATCAGTCTATTAAACGGATCACATGTTTTTCGAATGTGGCTTATTAACTCAGACCATAATCTAAGATCAAAAAGTATTGATGGTTCTGTTATTTTATATTCTTTCTTGATTTTATCAATTAAATCTGTAGTTGTCATCCGTCCTTCATCATGTAAATAATGAAGTAATACTATTTTCTCAAAAAATTTGTGATTATCTAATTTAACCCTTCTTTTAGTATTTATTTCCTCAATAACTTTTTCAATCTTATCTCTAAGAAGTGGGTCACAAATCGTAAGCAATATTTCAGCCAAGGGATAATTTAGAATCGATGGATGAAATGCTGGTTTGTAGGCACCAACTAAACCCCATTCATCAGAGGTATTGAAATCAACATCATTTCTTTTAATCAATAAACTAAAATTAATTAAAACACAACTTAATGAAAATACCCTTAGTATCTCAGATTCATCATTAAAACTACCTTTTGCTAATATTATTATTTGTAATAGTAATGCAAGTAGTGTAATCATAGTTGATAATAATCTCTTATTTATTGCATCATTTGTCATTTGAGTTATTTGCTCAAAACCATGAGATTTCTCAATGTTGTTACCTGAATATGAATGTATTAATGAATCATAAATAACAATCATTCTAGAAATCATTGCTTGTGCTGTTGTAACAGATAACATAAGAAGCATTGCTATCAAGAACATTACACTTAGCCAATCCATAAATGGAGTTAATTCTAAATCAAAAACTACAGGACTAAATGCACTCCACCAATTAGGTGAACGATGTTCTTTCCACACCCCTATTCCAACAACTAAAGCAATTAATGGAGGCAATACAAGCATTAAACTTGCACCTTTACTAAGTACAAGTTTATCGAATTTTGAAATTAAATCTTCTGCAAATCTGAGTATTCTTATCCTTTCGGAAACTTTTTCTATACTTTTTAGAGGTATTTCCTCATCTTCCTGCATATTTATCTCTCCTTAGATTGCTAATGCATTAAATATGCATTTACAAGCTGGGCACCTTGCCTTTGCAGGTCTTTTATCATAAGGCACCCTCAATACTTGATCACATTTAGGGCAACCTATGACATCGTCTTCTGAACTTGCAGTTAATTCTTCAGTTAAATCCTCTTCATTCTTTGTATCTGCTTTTGCGCTAAATTGAGTCAGACATGACGGACACTTCACTTGACCAGAATAATTCTCTGGAACTTGTAATAATTTTGAACAGGAGGGGCAATTTATACTTCTTTTTTCTGTTTCTTCTTTTTCATCAACTTTTTGATTTCTAGTACTATAGGTCTTTGTTTCTTTATGTTCTGTTTGGTTTTTCACGGAAATAATTCTTACTCCAAACACAACCGATAATGCTAAACCAATTCCAATTATAACACTCATCCAATTTACAGAAATATTTGAGCCTTCAACAATTTCATCAGTATTACTTGATACAATCTCGATATTTGTCTTTGTAATATAATCATCCATAATCCAAATTAATTCTAATGTTGTTGTTGATGTAGACATCCACTCATTCAGAGTTAATTCAATAGTTTGACTAGTTCCTGATCTTACAGAAGGCGCATTAAATTCGCCCAACATTCTTTTTTGACCATCTGCTACAACAATTATCCCAGAACCTACATCAACATCTCCATTATTACCAATATTAACCGTCATTTTCACAACATCTCCAATAGTTGGTGATTCAGGAGTGGGTCCTGAAACAATACCGATAGTTAAACCCGATATTTCTGATTCAATATCTTGGGAACTACTAGGAATGGTTGATGTTGTCCAATCAATTGGAGTTAAAATAACCTCAATTTTGTATGTGCTATCTGGAGCAATACCTAACATCGTATTTGAAGTTCTTAATCCAGGTTCTAAAATCAAATCCATTTGACTAGCTAATACATAATCCTCATCTGTCACAAAATAAATTCCCGCATTTATTAATCTCGATTTACCATTTGATAAATTCGCCCCCCAATTTATTGAATAACCATTTTCATAATCATAATCTACTGAATAAACTTCTGCAAATAATAATTGTTGCTCGGAAATCATTACCTCAGTAATACCAGAAAAAGTTTCAGTGACATTCTCTGAAACTTCATTTACGGTCCAATTTACAGCAAAAATGCCTGATTCCTGACCTACATATGTCGACTTTAATTCCACGCTATTTCCTGGTTCAATTTGAATCGATGAACCATTACTATAATCTCCATCAATTTCTATCTCTAAAAAACTACTAATCGTATCTGAACCACCATTATGAACTAATATTGAAAATTCAATTTCATCACCAACGTGCCAAGGACCATTACGTAGAATTAAATCACCAGTTTGTGAGGCAGAATCGCCTGCTGAAATAGAAGTAATAGGTAAAAAAAACACAATTATCAGAATAATTGTTAGTCTCCTTTGCACCCTCATTAAGACTCCCGAATCAATCACTAATTAAGATACATTGTGTAACTTTCCCCCATTACTAACCTTTATTGAAGAAATCAATGTCGAGCGACCGTTAGAGATGGAGCCAAAGACGCTGTTACAATTGAAGCCAGATTTATTGGTGAGGGCAATCATACATAGAAGACAGCATTTAATGGATCAATTACCTAAACTTATCAAAGAAGCAAAAGAAGAAGTACGAAATGCTGAAGATGCTATGAAATTTCACGAAAACGTAGCAAATAAATCCAGTAAAAACACTATTGGCAATCAAGAGCAGGAAAAAAAATTACGAGATGAATTCAATTCAGCAATAGGAAAATTAAATCGTGCCGAAAATATTTTTAAAAATTCGGAAGAAATAATCTCCTATTGGGAATCTAAATTAGAATTCGGTTTTGAAGAATTACTTGAAGATAGTAACAGAGTAAGTAATGGAGGGGCTAGTAGTTGGGCTTTAAGAAAAAAGTCTTCAAAAAATAATCAGGAGGAAGAGGAATGAGCTCAAAAAATAAAGAATCTCCTGATAAAGAAAAATTAGAAGCAAAATTATCTGAATTAAATGTGACTATTTCAAACATTACTCAGGAAATTAGAAAATTAAAAGACGAACGTCAATCATTGAATTTAATGAGTTTTGCAATGACAAATGATTTAGAAAATA
>MDSZ01170467.1_pt1 | contig 13913 bp, 7 predicted proteins | sample 811201 | NCBI WGS metagenome assembly MDSZ01 (sample SAMN05326647, study PRJNA326480) | marine metagenome | isolation source: seawater | place: Indian Ocean: North | collected 2010
AGAGGAGAGAAGAGAGAGAGAACAAGAACAAGAACAAGAACAAGAACAAGAACAAGAACAAGAACAAGAACAAGAACAAGAACAAGAAGAGCGAGAAAATGTCGGAAAAATCGGGAAAGAAGAGGAAATCAAAAGGCGGGAAATCCACTTTGGAGGAAACCTTGAAAAAGTACCGCAAGGGCGAAAAAGCAGCGGCGAAAATCATGATTGAAGTCGCTCGCGATCGCGTCGCGTTAGATGCTCGATCGGAAGCGCAACAGGAACGCATACGAAGACAAGCGGAACAGGAGAGGCAACGACAGGAGGAAAAATTAAAAAAAGCAAACGCAAAGTTGTTGAAAGAGAGAGAGCTGGCGGCTGCCGGCGCGCATACGAATCAACAGCAACAGCAAGTGATACACGTCCCGACGTCTCTTCTCGCACGACAAAAAGCAACGATCGATTGTTTAAAACGCACTCGAGAGCAAATGACGAATAGCGAGTTGAAAGCGCTGCTCGGCTTCGACACGCACATCGATAAGCAATCGGAGTTGTTTTTGACTTTGAAAGCAAACGAGAAGATTTCATACGACGAGAGGAGAGATACGTTGAAGTATAAGCCGAAGTTTGACATACGGAATAAGAACGAGCTTTTGGGATTGATTTTTAAGCATGTGGATGGGGTGTTGGAGGAAGATTTAGGTGATAGCTACGATGGCGTGTTGGTGGACGTGATGAAGTTGGAAGAAGGCAAGAAGGTGTGGCGAGTGCAAAATTCAGAGACGAGGAAATGGGTGACGTATCCGAGAGTGAGCGTTATGGAGGAGGAGGTGTCTGGAGGAGGTGCGAGTAAAGAAAGAGATGAAGAAGAGAACATCAACAAAGAGTTGTTGGACGAGGAGTTTGTGAAGATGTACGCTGAGGTAAAGATTCCTGAGGATGAGGATGAATTTGATAAGGAGTTACGAAGAGTAAATATCGAACCAGCGGCGAAACGGTCGTTCCGAAAAGTCTCTCGAGAAGAGCTAGAAGCGGAGAAGAAAATGATGAAGAAGAAGAAACGGGCGCCGAACTTTGAAAGAATGAAGTTAACAAACGTGCACATGAAAGATTTGTTTAAAGGCGACGCGCCAGATGCTCTCGTGTAAACGAAGTGGCGGCACCAAGAGACGCATTCATATTAGAAAGAATAACATGCATATTACAACATTTGTAGCAGTAATTTTAGGTAGTAGTAATTAAATTTCTTCTTATTGAAGCGGTAAAGAACACCCGCTCGTAATCGTACACAAAGAGAATTTCTTCACGGCATCAGATTCGCTTTGTTCTCTCACGCACGCAAACGCGCACTTCGTGGGATTGAACTCCAACCCGTCGACATCTTTCCTTTCCGTGCGACGATTTTCTCGTCCACAGTTTAATTGGCACCTCATGAAATCTCTGCATGGTTTCGAGTGGATGCAGTCACGCGTTTGATCGCCGCAATTGTTCAACAGACATCTGTGTGGAAATGTACAGAGAGAGAGAGGAAGAGTGAGTGAGAGAATTTAAAATACACGAGGTAACAAGAAACACTCACCGCAACGGGCCATCTTCTTCTTCGCGACGATTACTGCCGTGATCAAAATGTCTGCCAACGCGATCCCAAAACTCGCCTCGTTCGTCCATTCTCATCCCGTGCCATTCGGCATGAGCGGACGAGTGATCCTGCAAAAGTGAGCGTCCGATGTTTTCATCATCGAAAGACGCTTCCGCGTTCATCGAGAAGAAAAATAAGAACAGAGACAACGCGCAGCAAAAAAGCGGCGAGAGGGCGGAGAAACGTCGACGAGTGATGGTAAGAGTAGCGAGCATTTTCCTTGTTTATCTTATTCGTTTCGTGCGTGGTCTCGCGCGCGTCGTGATGTCTTTAGTGAGGAAAGAAAGTCGTATTTCTCTTATTTTATCTCTTTAAAGTCCGAGGTAAAATTATCTCTTTAAAGTCCGAGGTTCGTTCGTTCTCTCTTCTCGTGGTATTTTGTACAAAATTTTACTTCTTTACTCTCCTCCTCCTCCTCCTCTTCCTCCTCCTTCTCCTCATTCTTCTCCTCCTCGCTTCCGAGCTTCCCCGTCTCGCGTTTGAGGAAACGAAGAGCAGGCGTTGAGAAGTACCTCGCAGTGGAGCAAGATACGCGCAAATTAACGTCGACTTACTCAGCAAAGAAATTTCTTTGCGAGTATGTTGTTTTCTGCAACAATTGATTGTATGTGACGCTCGTACACGCAAATAACAGCGTTGTGCAAGTCTTCACGAAGGTTTTCTTCCGCCAATTTCTTTTCTGCTATTTCTATTGATGGTATGTGGGGAGGAGGCGTTGATGCGAATGGTCGCTCAGCGGCCAGAGATAGCGTTCCACCAAACAGCTTGTCTTTGGCCGGTTGAATTGCCGCTGGCGATGCCGAACGCTGGGTTTCGTATTCGGCATAGATCGCATTCTCCGTTTTCGACATCTTGCCCTCTTTCGTCCCTCTAGAAGGAGTCCCATTTGGGGTGATTTGTATGCCCCCAACTTGAGTCAATGCGTCCAGAAGAACGCCTAATTTTCCATCATTGGTTTTACTGTTGCAACCATCTCTGGGTTTCTTGCGCGTTCCAGGTTTATCCCGTTCCTCGCTCAATTCGCGCGCTCTCGGCGTTGCCATCGTCGTTATCGCACCAGTATTCCGCATCATGGTTTTAGTCGTAGTATAAGTTGTGGTCGTTGGCGTTGGCCCGGTGCCGGCGTTGTTATTATTTTTGTTCTTCGTACGATTCTTATTTCCAAGGTTGCCATGTTTTTTCCCAATTTGAGGCCAAACGATTTGTGTTGGATCAAACATTTCTTTCCTTTCCATCATCGATTGAATCTCCTTATTAATCTCTCCACAACGGCACTTGCTCTCACCCTCGCGAACGATGCGAACACAAGACGACGGTGATGAAACCAGCGTTGATGCCATAGGTTTTTTTCTTGTACTACTACTACTATTACTGCTCACATTCATTGCCGCGGCAGCAGTAATACCTCCCTTGCAATCTATGATTTCTATGTTTACTAATTTCTCGCATAAATTGAGCGAATTCACGTTGTATCGTATACACGTGTGCAAATAATCCGTATCGGTCCCATATCTGTTTCGATCTAAATTCGTGCCATATTCTATCTCATCTTCGCTCTCTTGCAACAGGTGCTTTTTCAAATCTTCCGACACACGATGCGTCGTCAGCACAACTCCTCTACCTCCTCTACCTCCTCCTTTATTACTCCGACTCGATTTATTCTTATTCTTATTCCTTTGAGCACCACTTTTGGTATCCATAGCGCTACCGTCGCTGTCAGAAGAACACGAAGAAGGAGACAGCGCGACCACTTTCGTCTTTCTAGTATTCGTCGATAACAATTTCAAAGCGTTTCTTCTCCTACCATCGATTCGATTCTTCTCCGCCGTTTGTATCGCCGACATGATTTGTAAAAACGCTGACATCACCGACGCGCATGCTTTCGTTTCCCGAGGTAATTTTGTCCGCAAAAAATGTTCGTCCAAGGCGTTGAGAGGATAGTGCGACCAATCGAATTTTGCGCGATATAAGAGCTGATTATTCGCCGGCCGAGAGACGGCGCCAGGTTGTGTTATTGTAGTTGGTATCGGTGCCGTCATCATCATCGGCGTCGCATTGGATCTTCTTCTCTTCTTTCCTCCTTCATCTAAAACGCGTCCGCGTCGTCCTCGTGTGACTCTTTCTTCTCCGTCCTCTTCCTCCTTTACGACGGGTCCTCCTTCTCTTCCAACACCAAACGTTTTTTTCGCAATGTCACTCTTCTTTGTCCACGGCAACGAAGCCGACGGCGTTTCCGTTTCCTCCGCGACTATCGGGCGCGCGTTCTCGCCACCTTCGCGTTCTCGATCGACGCTTCTCGTTTTCTTCTCCTTTTTCTGTTCCGGCGTTTCGTTCGTTTCTTTTTCTTCCCCGACGCAAAACGTGTTCCGTCTCGACGTGTGTGACATATCGTCGTCGTCGTCGTCGTTGCGAACCCTTTTATTTTCTTCGTCTTCCTTCTCTTTCCCTGTGCACAGAACGAGGGGACTTTGTACCATGTCACACGTCTCTCTCTCTCTCCCTCTCTCTCTTACACGCGCCCTCTCTCCCCGTGTGTCCGCGTGTGTGCGCGTATGCGCGCGTGAGCGTGTGTCTTCTTTCTCTTCTCTAAAACGATGATTTACTCGAAACTCTCCTCTCGTTGGTTTTAGTGTTACAAAAAACCAATTTGTAACACCAAAAACGACTTCAGAAATCCTCATTTAATCGTTTGCGCTCTCCCTTTCTCTTTCTTTCTCTCTCTCTCTCTTTACGTTTACGTGCGCAAATTCGGAGAAACGAGCCTTTAGAACGCGCGCGCGCGAGCGAGTCAGAACGACAACGCGACGATGACGACAACGACTTTGAAGAAGAAGAAGAAAAAGAAAAAGAAGACGACGCAAAATGTTCGTTTCGGGGACGCGATTGGTCCGAGAAACTGCTTCATTCTCCAAACGATACACGAGTCCGTGTTCACCTCCCCTGCCGCGTCGGAGGGGGAGGAGGAGGAAAACGAGAAGAAGAAGAAGAAGAACGAAAACAAATTCTGCTTCGATTGCAAGAAGAAATTGGGCGTGTATTTGCATTGTAAATTTGGTACACTTTTGTGCCACGCGTGCGCGGAGGAACACAAGACAGATGGACATTTGAAAACGGAGAGCGGTAAGTACGTGAAGAGCATATTTTTTCATCGCAAAAGAAACGGAAACGGGAACGATGATACCGACAAACCGAACGAAGAAGATGAAACGGCGGAGTTTTCGCGGTTACCGATGATATGCGCTTCGTCTGCACTGGAAGAAGAGAGCGATGATGATGAAGACAACGACAACGACGAAAAAGAAAACGGTACTAGCCTAGAAGAAGAACGACAACCAATCTTAACGGAACTAGAACTGGCCACGCTGAGTGCCGGGGGTAACCGCGCGTTATCTTTGTACCTTAAGAACGAACACGGTATCATCGTTGGCAATTTGAATGCGAAAGATCGCGTGAAGTTTTACAAGGAATGTCGAGAGTTGCGAGCGTATAGAGTGGAACTCGCGATGGCGAGTTCGATGCGAATGCACGCGTTGAGAGAGGAGTTTAAAGAGTTCCTGGACGATTATCACGCGGTGACAAAGATGGGCGGTAGTAATAACCGTGATGATGATAAAAAGACGAAGAAGATTAAGAAAATATCGGACAGTTTGGGGTCGATGTTGACGAACATCGATAAGGAGTTGATTGAGGAAAAGAGAAGAGAAGAGGAGGAACGACGACGACAGCAAGAAGAAGAAGAAAAGAAGAGGGAAAGTGACGGGGATGTTGTTGATGAACCGAGAACGCCGGTTGGTGAATTAAAAGAGATGACAACAACGACGACATCATCGTTGTTTTCCAGTCCGACGAGTTTGTTAAACTCCATCGATACGTCTGGGTTGAATAAAATTGGGACTTGGGTCCAAAGGATGACAGCGACTGCGACAACAAAAAGCAGCGAGAGCGACAGTCTCACTGGCAGCAGTGATAAAGAAAATAACAACGACGACGAAAAAGAGGAGATGGATGAGGCAGAAGAAGGAACTGGTAAAGAAGAAGATTTACTCGATGAAATTGAAACTATCGCAGAAGCCGCCACCTCTGACGCATCGTCCCATGGCGCGAACATTAACAATAGAAATAACACCATTACTAGTAGTAGCAAAATCAGCAGTAATAGCGATGAGCTGCTTAACGAAATCGACCAAATTGTCGGCGAAGTTGATGATGAGGACGACCAAGAAGACGAAGAAAAAGAAGAGGATGAAGATGAAAATGAAACAACAACGACGACGACCAAAGATCGAGGACCGTCGCAGTTGCCCCTTTTGAAAACGTCGTCGCCTTCGAGAGATGATATTCGGCACAAAGACAAAGATGGCGATGACGACAAGGAAGAAGAGCATGACATTACTATTTCGAGCGGTGGTTCATCAAGGTTAGCATCATCGCCTCGCTCGGTGAGATTCGTCAAAATTCGAAACGACGCTGCTACAGTGGTACAGAAACACTGGAAAGGATCGAACGATCGCAAAGCATTTTTGAAGCAGAAACACGCAGCGACGACAATTCAATCGAGTTTTCGAGGAAACAAAGCTCGTCGCGGTGCCGTCCGAGAAATGAAGGAAAAAGTCAAGCGACAAGAAAAAGAAACGAAAGCTGCGATTAAGATTCAATCGAAATTCAGAGGAAGCAAAGCTCGAATAACCGTCACAGAATTACGTAAAGAAATCCGACGAAAAGAAGAAGAACGCTTGGTACTTGATGCTAAGCGAGAGCGAGAGCGCGCCGAACGGAAAAGCGCGATATTGATTCAGAAATCTTTCAGAGGCATGCAGCAACGAAAATTTTACGGCGAAATTAAAGCTGAGAAAGCGCGACATCACGCAGCTACGCGCATCCAAAGTCTTTACCGAGGGGTGAAAACCAGAGCACAAGTGGCAAATGAATGCAAAGCGCAGGCAGCATTCGCCGCGCTCGAGAAAAGAGAGGCTGAAAATGAAAAGAAAAAACGCGCGTGCATTCTATTGCAAGCGCAAGTGAGAAGTTTCTTCGCGAGAAGAGAGGCACAGAAATTGCGCGAGTTTGCTAAACTTAAAATTGAGGCGAAGTTGTACGCTCGCAAACGAGTCGAGGAACGCATCGAGGCAAAAATGAACGAATTGAGAATGAAAAGCGCACGTATCTGCGCGTAGGCTTTTGAAAGAGAGAGGTTCAGAATGCCGGTACCGTGGTACACACTTTAGCTTTACATTGATAATCATTTGTTATTACCGGGATCATTGTCAAGAACCAACATCCCTCGAATAATCTCAGTTGCTTTTTTAACTTGTTTTTTTCTAATTTCTAACACGATCTTACACCCATTACCATTCCGCGTGGGAATAATAGCGCACGTATTCGGTACGTGTGGCGTCACGTATCCGTCAAAGTGCGTCACTTTAACGCCGCGTCCAAATTCTAAATTATAAAAGTCAAACGTCATCCAATTCGTACAGCTTAAATCGAGCAAATTTAACATGGAATGTAATGAAATCAAATGCTCGTGCAACGATAACTTGTCCAAAGATCCAAGTGCAAGCCTAGCTTTTATTCGAGAATCAATTGCGCGTGGATCTCCTTCGCGGTATTTCTGCAAGGATCTTCGTATTTCTCTCGCTCGTTTCTCGACATTCGCATACACATCATCGACAGCGACAACGTGCGCGAACGAAGCGTTACCGAAATAGTTTTTCGGCAAAATTCCATAATTTCTGTAGTTTATTGCAATATTGCAATATGACGGTTTTTTCCTTTGTTCCTTCTTTTTATTCTTCCTTTCGTTCAACAAAGAAAGAAAGTTCCAAGCGAACGCCGTTGCGATGTCGTTGGTGGAGACGAAATCATCTTCGACGATGTAATCTTCAACTGGCGCCCGCTCCGCAGTTCTCTCTTTCATTTCTCGGATAAATTCATCCGTGAGTTTTACCTGAATTCTCGTCGTTTTTGAAAAGATGTATTTGAGACTACCGACCAAAATGCCGCGAATCGCTCGCGACGGCCTTATTTTCACGCACCCGTGTTCGATGAGCTGAGGGAGTGCGATAAACTCGCCATGCTCTTTAATTTTCATTTTTTCATTCTTTGAAAGTTGAAAGTACTCAACGCGTTTGCTCGTCGGTAATTGAAGGCCATTTACACGTCGTTTCGGCAGCAAAAGGGGCTTTTGGTCTTGTATTCGTTGTTGTTGCTCGCGTTGCTCTTCGATGACATGACAAAAGAATGAAAGAAACATTTTCAACGAGTCTCCATCGCACGCGTAATGCCTCACAAAAAATGTTAAAACTACCCATTGCTCTTCTTCTCCTTCCCTTTGATCCTGAACGCAAACCACATTCGTTTTCTGCACCGTCATGCACGAACGGCGAGGAATTGTCAATGGTTTCGTTTCTCTTTGCACTCTTTCCATCATTTTTGCCATCTCATCATCGTCGCTTTCATCCGAGCGATGGTACAAAACATCCAGCTCTTTCCAGTACACGCCGCACTCTTCTCGACCAGAAAGACTCGGAATAATGGGGAAGTCGACAACTTTCCTCGAGAGTGGGAAAAATCGCAACGTCTCTCTCAAAGCACGCTTTAATACACAACTCTTCGGAGGCATAGATGATTTTGAAGAAGAGAAAAAGAAAGACCAACAGATTTTTGAATTCGATATCACGTGATGCTTATCGATTGGCGCGAACGCGATGTCAGGGCATTGCCAGTCACGTTTCGAGGCATACACGCGGTCTTCTTCGGTTGAGACGATTTCGATTCTACCCATCGTTCGGGCGTGACGAACGTCGGTATTTTTTTTTTGCCTTTTCTAAAAACGAGGCGTTTTTTTATTGCGTATTTTTTGGATTTTGAGTGCTTTTGTGTGAATTTCAACTCGCGCATATGCTCTCGCTTTCTATATCTATGTATGATTAATAATTTTACCACACGCACCGCTCTACTTTCTTCTCAAAGTAAACTACATCGAAACTAAACGGAAAACATCTTTTTCTTCTCCTTAATCTGCGCATTCAGAGCGTTTATTTCTTTTTGATTCTCTCTCTCTCTCGCCTCTCGCGCCCGGTTCATACTTCATCATCATCTTCGATTTCTTTTTTATCTGTCTCTTCCTCGGCTCGATCAATTCCCTTCTTTGATAGGATTTCAGACGGTCCTTTAACAATGCGTGTGCACCATGCAATGTTCGTAACTTTCCGTTCACTTGTTCTTTGAACAAGACTTCCGGTAAATCTTCCTCGTATTTGTGTTTTCCTAACCGCCGAGGTTGCGTTTCTTCGCGTTCTTTACGCGCCAAGTGAAGTCTGTGTCGTCTCATTTCATCTCGCTTTTCCTTCTCCGCGATATCTTTCGTGATTGATTTCAATTCGCTCAAATCCCGTCGTTGTTTTTTCAACAACTTTCTCTCTTCGATTTCTTTTTGTAACTGTTGATGTCGAGCGCGTTTATTTCGCGCTGCTTTATTGAGTTTTTCCGAAGTATTGTTTTTGTTCTTCTTCGTGTTTATCCCTTTCTCTTCGTCGTCCTCGTCGTCGTCTTCTTCTTCGCCAAACCCGGTTTCGTAATACAACTCTTTTATCCTCAACGCGTCCGCTTCCTGCCCTAACAACGGCGGCCTCACTGGATTCAATTGTTCTTTATACTCCTTCGCGATTTCCTTCGCCGCCGCTTTCATGATGACTTCATTTCGCATATCTTCCGGTGGATTGTACGAACACCCGGCCTCGTCCACTTGCACCGGTTTCGCGTGTTTCCGATCCACCGTCGGTCGTAAAATCTTCATCGCCTGTCGAGCGATTCCCGTGGCTTTCGGGAAGTGCTTTTCCCACAAGCTCGCGCCGTTTTGTTCTTGTTCTTGCTGTTCTAGTTCGTGTTGTTGTTGCGTATTTTTACTCGCGTTGTTCTTATTATCGTTCTTTTCCTTCTTCTTCATCACGGACACGCGTCCGTCCACTGCCCGATGTTTCGTCGGTTTCGGATACGACTTTTCGACTTTTTCCTTCGTCAATATCGAATCGACTCGTAACGTCTTCATCCGAGCTCGTTGTCTTTTGGTGACGACGCCACCGCCACTCCCAGACGTCGTCGTCGTCGTCGTCGTCGTCGTCGCTTCGTCGCTCCTTCTCTTTCCTTCCCTTCCTCTCGCGCCCACGTCGTCTACCACGAACAACTCCTCGTCTTCTTTCGTCTCCACGTTCGCGCCGTCTCGACGACGCGACATCGTCTCTTCCGTTTCCGCCCATCTTTTCTTCCTCGCCGCGTTATTTTTCGTTCTTCTTTTCGCCGCCATCGTTCTCGTTCCTCGCTTGAAAGCCACTTGATGACGTTTACGCGTCGCGCAGCACTTCTCTCTCTCTCTCCTTCTCTCTCCTTCTCTCTCCTTCTCTCTCTCTCTCTCTCGCGCGCGCGTTGGTTGTCGTCCTCTTCTTCTTCTTCTTCTTCTTCTTCTTCTTCCTTCGTCTTCGGGTAGTGCACTACCTTTACTACTCAAGTCGTCGTCTTCAACACAATAATGTAGAGTCGTTCTTTAGAACGAGGTCCCAAAAAAGGGGCTGAAAAAAGACGCACGGATGATTTAAGGTTTCAAAAAAAGGAAAAAGAAAGCGACACAGTTTTGCCGGTTTCTACTTTAACAACACCAAAACAAAAAACACACACACAAACCCACACCACAAAAAAAAAAAAAGAGTACCACCACCACCACCACCAAGAAGATGAACTACGGCGCGCTTCCTTTGAGCGACGACGGCGACGAACGCGGGGAACTCCTCGGAGGAGGAGGAGGAGACCAGAAGAAGTGCGTCGTGGCGCTCTCGTGGTGCCGTGTTTTTGTTGTGCGACGATATTTTGCGTTTTTTTTTGGTCTTGTGTGTGTCGTTTGAGTAATTCCAACACTATAACTTGAATCCTTTTTTAATGCCCTTTGAACAAAAACAGATCCGCCCCGCGCAGAACCTCGTGGGCGACGTACGTGGTCGTCGCATTTTCCGCATTTTTATTCGCGTGCGCGGCACAAATATCTATCGGTCGATACAGTTATTTCAAGTATCGCGCGCTCTCTTCGAAACTCGGAGAGAGTGTCGTGGACACCATCGGCGACGACATCCACAACGCCGAAGAATCGACCGAAGAGTTTGTTCACGAGTGCGTGGAGTGTTTGAAATGCCCGTTTTATCGCCAACATCACGGGTTATCGGATACTAACAACGATAACGCGGCGGCTGCTCTCGGTTGGTACAGTTGGTGCCCGTGGTGCGGCTGAACAACGCGATTGGACGAAGGAGGGTAGTTCGGTCTCTTTTGATTTCGGTGAAAAGAACCACCATCGAACAACGTAAAAACAACACCCTTTTACCTTTTGATTTTCCCTGTGAGAACGACGACGTCAACGACCGAATGCTTTCACTCGATTGGTCTTTTTTTACCCTGGTACTACTTTGTATATTACGTATGGGTCCATACGACCAATGATATTAAATAGGTATGGTATGGTACCATACTACCATACTGGTATGGTAGTATATAATAATACCAACACCTACGAAGTAATATTTTTTATACCCGACATCATCGAATACCTCATACCTACTCGACGCGTGCGCAACACGCCCACCCACCCCTCGCACCCCCCGAAGAGAAAAGGGAGTCGAGAGGTCTCGACACTCGCTGAAAAACTCGAACGACTCTCATCGCGACTCTCTCCCTCAACCATGGACGACTCCCTTAGTAGTCTTAAGACAATCGAGTATTATTTCTAAACGCCAAAAACCAAACGAACAACAATAACAACAACGGTCTTGGTCTTTTGGTATCATCATCATCGTTTTTGTCGTCGTCGTCGAATGAAGACGACGACGAGGACGCGACGAGGAGGAGCGGCCGACCTTCTTCTTTCGTCGTGTCTTTTTCTTCTTCGACAGAGAGGAGGAGGAGGAGGAGGAGGAGGTACACGACGACGACGTTCCGAATCCTCTCTCTCGTTAGTAAAGATGGTGTCGTCGTCGTCGACGACTTCTGGTGGTGGCGCGCCGTGTGCTGAGTCGCGACGACACGCCGCGGAAGATAAAGAGCAGGGATCGACGATATACGCGGTATCGACGCCGCCGGGAAGAGGCGGCGTCGCCGTGGTTCGACTCTCCGGCCCGAGGAGCTGGGAAATTGGGAGGCGACTGACGGCGGCATCGTCTGGTTTTGGTCTCCCCGAAGAAGAGAGGAGAAGGAGGAAAGCCAAAGACGATGAGACGACGATGAAACCGGGCGTGCTGCGACGCGCTCGGTTTGTGTACGAAACGGAAGTAGATTTAGAAGAAGGATTAGAGGTAGAAAAAGATGAACTTGTAGACGCGGAAGGAGGCGGAGGAGCGAGAACAAATAAAACACAGAAAGGAAAGAGGAAGAAAAAGGTCGTCGTCGGGGTCATCGATGAAGGATTAATCGCGTACTTCAAAGCCCCGCGCTCGTTCACGGGAGAAGACGTGTGTGAATTGCACTTGCACGGCTCCATAGCGGTGTGCAAGAAGATGTTGGAGGTATTGGCTACGATGAGCGACGTAGATGAAAAGGAAAGTCGAAAAACGTCGTCGTCTTTTCGAGACGTGAGACCAGCAGAACCTGGAGAGTTTAGCAAACGCGCATTTTTGAATAAGAAGATGAATTTAGTTCAAGCGGAGTCTTTGGCAGATTTGATAGAGGCAGAAACAGAAGCGCAGAGAGCGTTGGCTGTGAGCGAAATAGAAATCGATGATGAAGAAGAGGATGGTAGATATCATCGCGCGCCGGCGGCGTCATCGCTGTCGAAGAAAGTGGACGAGTGGACGAACGAGTTGACGAAAGCTTTAGCCGTGTGCGAAGCAGTTTTAGATTTTCCTGGCGAAGATCCAAAGCTCGAAACGTCTTTGATTTACCGTGACGTCTTACCGGTAATTCGCCGCGTGAAAAATGAAATTGACATCGCGTTAAAAGACGCCGAGGCGAGAGAGTTAGTTCGAAACGGCGTTCGCGTGTGCATAATAGGCGCCACGAACGCCGGAAAATCGACGCTGCTGAACTACTTTGCAAAAAGAGACGTGGCAATCGTTTCAAAAGTTCCAGGAACGACGAGAGACGTCGTCGAGGTGAGCATAGAGTTAGAAGGGAGAAAAGTAGTTATTTATGACACCGCTGGGCATCGATTTTTGCCAACGAAAAGAAAATCATCAACGTCGGAAGAAATGGAAGAATGGTACGATGAGGACGAGAACGAACCACTCTTCCACGACGAGTACGAAAGAAGAGTCGGTAAACTTTCCGAGGACACTAAAGATTTAGTGGATGAAATTGAAAGAGAAGGCATCGAAAGAGGTAAAAATGTTGCAAAAACAGCGGACATCATCATCGAAATGATCGACGCCACAAATCCAAAGAGGATCGATTTTACGAATATGAACATTAAACGCGAAGATGGTGTGAAAATAATCTCAGTCGTGAACAAGTCGGACACGTTGTATTTTTTGGAAGATGAGGATGAAGCAGAAGAAGACAGCGACGACCGGGACGTGCACTCAAGGTTTGATCGTTCTCTTCTTCGTCTCAGTTTACGAACCGGACAAGGACTAGAAGCGTTAACGAAAGCTGTCTCTGATGCCGTCGAAGAGTGCACGCTAACATCATCATCATCATCATCATCAAAATCCCCATCTCACTCCAATGTCGGTGCTACGGCTGCCATCTCTCGCTCGCGTCATCGTGCGCACGCTCGCGCAATATCCACTGCCCTTGGCGCGTGTCTCTCTGAGTTAAATGAGGAAACTGGCAGCGATCACGGCGACATACAAACAACGGCAGAAAGCGAAACGAGCGCACGTTCATCGAACCATTCTCACCGGAGCCATCCAAGAGTCGAACTCGTCGCCGAAGATTTACGAGAGGCGTTGCGTAATTGCTCTCGCGTCGTCGGTCGTTTGGACGTGACAGAAAACGTTCTCGACGTTCTGTTTTCCGAGTTTTGCATCGGCAAATAAATGCTTCGAACAGATGAAATCTCTTTTAAATACGTAGTACCATAGGAGGTATGTAGTTTTTTACATGCGTAGCTCCAGTACGACGTTCGTAGTGTAGTTTTTAGATTTTACGAATCGTACAGTTGAAAAAAAACAAAAAGTACTGTTTAAGGTTTCCTTTTTTAAAAGGAGGAGGCGATTATTCTACAAACGAAGAGGAGGCGAAGAGTTCATCAAAGAGTCGACGAGTCGCGGCGTGCTCTCGATACTTTTCGGCGAATAAGAGAGAGAGAGAGAGAGAG
>MDSZ01032986.1_pt1 | contig 13912 bp, 14 predicted proteins | sample 811201 | NCBI WGS metagenome assembly MDSZ01 (sample SAMN05326647, study PRJNA326480) | marine metagenome | isolation source: seawater | place: Indian Ocean: North | collected 2010
ATTTTTTAATGCTTTTTTACCATATAATTTTGTAAGTTTTTCTGAACTAAAAGTTCCAGTTCCTGGTCTCATAACCCATAAATTTTTTTTAGAAAATCTCTCCCCAGCTGAGATATTTCTTGTGCTAACCACAGAAGCAAAAGCAAACTTTCTAGTAACTTCTTCCTCTTTTAATAATAAATTTTTATTACCTGACATTTGACTGAAAATTCTTTTAGTGTTTTCGATTAAAATTTTTAATTGGTTTGCATCTATTGATGAAGAAATATCAGGTCCTCTAAGGTTTTTTTTATTAACGAAATGTTTTTCAATAATTTTTGCTCCTAAAGACAATCCAATTATTGATGATAACAAATCTCCTGTATGATCTGATAAACCAATCACTGTTTTTGGAAAAGTATTTTTAAGTTGTAAAATACTATTTAATCTTAAATGTTTATCTTTAGTTGGATAAATGTTTGTTGTATGCAACAGTGCAAAATTTACTTTTCTTTTTTTTAAGAAAGAAAAAGTTTTTTTAACTTGTCTAATATTATGAAGACCAGTACTTACAATCAATGGTTTTTTAAATTTTGAAACATAATCCAAAAGAGGAAAATTACTCATTTCCCCAGAACCAATTTTCAATGCAGAAACTCCAAATTTAATTAATCTATCTACCGCATTTCTTGAAAATGGGGTACTTAAAAAAATCATTTTCTTTTTTTCTACATATTTAAATAATTTATATTCTTCTTCCTCACTTAAAGAATTTTTTTTTATAATTGAGAAAATATTGTCTCTTGAGTTACCAGGTTTAATCTTTTTTGCCTCATTCGACATTTCGTCATCGATTGTATGAGTTTGATGTTTGATAATTTCTGCACCTGCTTTTTTTGCAGCATCAATAATTTTAAATGCAGTCTCTATATTTCCTCCATGATTTATTCCAATTTCTGGAATAATTAATGGTTTAGAATTATTACTAATAATTCTATTTTTTATTTTAATCATTTATTTATTATCAATTAAAAGCGCTTAATTATGAAACTAGGTACTTTGTAAAAGCTCATTTTTTTTAATTCTAGTTTTTTATTCTTTTTTAAAAAGTTATCTATTACTTTCGTTGCACCTTCAACTGTACCATAATCATCAACTAAAATTATTCCATTTTTTACAATTCGATCTTTTAATTTATTAATCACAAAATTTGTTGCATTGAATACATCCATATCTAAATGAAGAAGAGATATTTTTAAATTTGGATTATTTTTAAGAAACTTGTTTAAAGATTTCAAAACATCTCCTTCCACTAACTCAAAATTTTCAAATTTTTTTTTATCTAAAATACTTTTTAATATATTTTTGCGTATTGGTTTTCCAGCATCTAGTGTAAAGTCTTTTTTTAACTTTTTATCATTTTTTCTTTTTTGAGACGGAAATTCTTTAAATGTATCAAATCCATAAACTTTTCTTGAGAAGTTATTCTCTATTATACTTCTAAATGTTAAAAATCTTATTAAACTGTTACCTTTAAAAACTCCAAATTCTAAAACATCACCGGGTAAATCTTTAATCATTTTATAAATTTCATATTGATAGATAAGTTTCCCTAATCTTGAAATATTAGATTTATGATAGAATGCATTTTCAGCGTCCCAAACAGATATATTGTTTTTATTCATATTTTTTTAATTGAAATTATAAATAATTTATCCTTTTTTTTTGATGATTTGTAAACTATAAAAAAATTTATGTCTAAGCTTGAGATAATCATGTACCACTATGTCAGAAGTAAAAGCTATTCGAGGTATAAAAAATTAAATTATCTTGATTTCACATCATTTAAAAAACAATTAAACTATCTTCAAGAAAATTATAATGTGCTGGACCCATCTATATTAATAAATAAAAAATCATATATACCAAAAAAGTCATGTATTTTAACTTTTGATGATGGTTACAAAGACCATATTGATTTTGTTTATCCAGAACTTAAAAAAAGAAAACTTAAAGGAGTTTTTTTTCCAACAGGTATAACGACTATGGAAAATAAGATACTCGATACGAACTTAATTCAACACATATTATCAGTTCATAATAATAAATATCTTCTTATAAAAGAAGTAGAAGCTTTATGTGTAAATAATGGGCTTAGTAAAAAAAAATTTTATCAAAAATATCTTAAATACTCTATAAATCCAAAAAAGAAATCTACCAAGCCAACTAATAGATATGATAATCAAAATACTATTTTTTTAAAAAGATTATTACAATTTGGTTTAAAAAAAGAATTAAGAAACAAAATTGTAAAAATTTTATTCAGAAAATACATTGGAATTGCAGTTTCTAAATTTTCAAAAAATTTTTATATGAACAAAGATGACATTAATAAATTACTTGATAACGAAATGTTAATTGGATCTCATACGTTTAATCATGTCTGGCTTGGATATCTATCACAAAAAGATCAAGAAAAAGAAATCAAAAAGTCATTGGAGTTCCTTAACTATTTTAAAATTCCAACTAATAATTGGATAATGTGTTATCCTTTTGGATCATACAATTCTAACACAATTAAAGTTTTAAAAAAAAATAGATGTTCATGCGCAATGACCACTAAATCAAAGATTGCAAATTTGAATACTAACAAGCTATTTGAGCTTCCAAGAAAAGATACTAATGATTATAAAGACTTTTACTAGTTTGGTCTATCTTGGTCACAATCACCCTTAAATAAAATCATCTTTTCCGATGGAGGGTAAAAAGCAAATCTAAGTTTAATATTTTTTTTTATAAATGGACTAAAATAATTCGGAATAATTAATTTATTTGATATTTTTTTTAGTTTAAGTCCTGAGGATATAATTAATTTTTTTTCAATTCCATAATTGTAAAAATCTATATATTCGTAATTACTCTTAGTGCATAAATTTTGAAAATCATTATTTAAATTAGAAATTTTATTTGGGTCACCAAAATATTCTATCAATCTTAAACACTTAGAATTTAAGAATTTATCTTCTCTTGAGATAAAAAAACCTCTTAAAAATTTTTCATCTTTTATAAAAAAAAATCTATATTTCAAAAATTTATTATCAAGATATTTTTTTTTGAAATATTCAAAATCTTTTTTATAATCTTTTTCAAATTTTTTTAATCCAAGAATAGAAAAATAATTTTTTTTTAAATCCAATTTTAAAAGCTTAGAAGAATTTTTACTTTTAAAGTTTTTATTTGAAGTGACACCGTTAACTAAATTGAATGTTTTTTTTTTATTATTTATAAAATAAAAATGACTCAATTGTCCACTTTTAAAACCCAAAAGCTTGTAAATTTTATATGTATGTAAATTACATCCTACTGTAGCAATTGTAAGGTTTTTTTTTATTTTTTTTATAAGATAATGAATAAGTCGTAGATTATCGCTCCCTAACAATTCTTTATTAGTGCACCAAACTGTTAACCAAACTACTTGATTATTAATAGAGAAAATTTTTTTTATATCTACAATCTTATTCTTATTGAATAATAAACCCATAGAAGAAATGATTTTTTTATTTTTAATTAATATTAAAAAATTGTAATAATCTTTAAACTTATAATAATAGTCAAAAATTTTTTGATTTTTTATCAATATATGATGTTTTGACCAATTATATTTTAAATGATTTAAAAGAGTTTTTTTTTTATTTTGCTTAATAGGAAAGATTATTTTAATCATCTTCAATTATTTCAATAATAAAATTTAAAGGTGTTAAAAAAAAACAAACTCTTTTTCCTTTGAATGCTAGTGCTTCACTTGGTTTGCTAAGAGGTGCAAATCCTTTATTACGAAGAAAATTTATTTTCTTATCAAAATTTTTTACTTTATACGCAACGTGATTTAAAATATTTTTATTTTTTTGAAGCACCTTTTTTACAGGATTTTTTTTTCCTAAAGGGCTCACTATTTCATAAACTATATTTGATTCATCCTTAATAAATAAAACTTTTACACCTAAATTTTTATCATTATATACTCGACTGACGTTTTTAACTTTTAAAAAACTTAGTACTGTTTTTTTTCCATAATTTATACTTTTTGTAAATATTCCTATATGGTGAAATTTCATTTTTTTTTTATTTTTTTTATGACTTGACTCATTTTTTTTATAGAGGTCATTTCTTCAATTGAAAATTTTATTTTAAACTTTTTTTCAATTAGTAATAAAAGATTGAGATGAGCTAAAGAATCCCAATTTTTGAAACTCCCTATTTTAAGATCATCAATATTATTTTTAACTTTTTCTTTTGGAAAAATTTTTTCTAAACATTCTTTTATTCTTTTTTTAACCATAAATTTTGATCATTTTATTATTTAGTTCTTTTTCATTAACTGAATATAAATAACCTCCATTACTCTTCCAGGAGAATTTTTTATTATTTATCTTAAACGAATGTTGTGCAAAAAAATCTTTACAAATAGACTTGTTTTTTTCAGTAATAATATGTTCTCCATAAATATTTTTAATCTGCCTTTTTTTACAAATTTTTTTAATTTCATACAGCATCCAGGTTTCTAAATATCTGCCGAAAACTCTGCAACTTATTAAAAAAGTATCTATAAAAATTGAATGTTTGTCTATTTTTTTTAAAATCATGAGACCAACAATACCGTGATCACCATAGAGATCTTTCAAATCAATCAATTTAATTTGTATTTTTTTATTTTTACTTAAATTCAATATATCTTTTATAGAATATCTTTTTGTTCTTAAGTTAAATTGATTAGTTTTTTGAGTCATTTGTGATGCCCTTGAAATATTATTTTTATTTAAATCAATTACTTTTGGTTTTAATTTTATAGATTTTAAATATTTAATTTCATCATTTGCAATTTTTTTTTCATCCACAAATTTAGATCTTATTTTATATTGATTTGTTTTATTTTTATCTTCCTTTGTAATTTTTATTTTTGAAAATATTTCAATATTTTCTAATTGAGTCGGCCAATTTATTATATTTTTATCAGGTTCAATTACATGTACTTCGGGTAAAAACTTTCTAATCTTGCTTCTTTCTAAAGGATTATCGTCCCAAAAAACAATACTATCTAATGATAAATTTAAATCTTTAGCTATGTCTCTTATATTTAAATGCTTTTCTTTCCAATTTACTTTTATAGATAGTAAGTCATCTTTTGATATTTGCATTTGTTCATGATTATCAAAAACTTTCATTACGTCATCAAGATTATTTTTACTTGATATGCACAGAAGCACCCCTTCTTGTGACAATCTTTTAATTTTTTTTTGAAAGTCCTTATATGCTCTTCCTATTCCATCTTGTCCTAGTAAAATATTTTTAATTCCATCTTCACCAATAACACCACCCCATAAAGTGTTATCACAATCAAGTACAAGAACCTTTTTTGGTGCGCTCACTAATTTGAGTAAAATTTTTTTTAATGATACTGCTAGAAGCTCATGACCATAGGAACTTAATCTACAATTGGCAAGATACCAGTTTCTATTATCAAATATTTTATTTTCTGAATTTTCAAATATTGAATTAAAATTTAATAAAATCAAATTCGAATATTTTTTACTTAACGAATATATTTTATCAAACAAATTTTCAAAAATTTCATCAAAGACATTTTTTTTTGATAAATAATTAAAAATATTTCCACTCTTTTGATTTATCAAAAATAATATTAATGGTGATGATGAGTTTTTTAATCGAAATTTTACTAACCTAAGTAATGTATCATTAATTTTTTTTAGATCTTTACTTTTGTAAATTTTATTTTCATCAATTAGATCATTTATAAATATTGAAACAAATAAAGTATTTTCCTTTGGAGAATTGTAAAAACCTTGAGTAAAATTATTAACAAATTTAAAATCTAGTTTTTGTTCAGCCAAAAAATGATCATTCCATGCGTAATGATTAGGAATAAGATACGAAGTACTAGAAATATTAATTTTATTCTGAACCATTAATTTTTTAAATCTGAGTAATTATCTACGTCTAATGAATATTTTTTTTTTGTAATATATACGTTTTGTGGTGTTTCGTATATTGAATTTTTATCAATTAATATTTTTACTTTAAATAAATAGATACTCCCATTAAATGATAGGTTTATATGTTTCAGTAATTTTTTTTTATTCAAAATATTGATATCTTTTTTTATTACTTTTTTTCCCAAATAATTTGAAACTGAATGGATTGAACTTAATTTATATTTTCTTGCAAGATTCAAAATTTGGTTAATATCTTTTTGATTTCTTAAAGGGCTAGTTGGCTGTAATAATAAAATATATTGATTTTTTAAAATTTTATATTTTTTTATAAGATATTTTAAAACACTCTCAGAGGTAGTTTTGGATAATGCTAATTTTTTTGGCCTCTTATCGATTAAGAATTTTTTTGATAATTTTGTTGCTACATTCCTGATCTTTTGAGAATCAGATGAAACTATAATTTTTTTAACTCTTTTAAGCTTTAATGATTGTTTTAAAGTCCAGTAAATTAAAGGTTTGCCTTTAAAATTAATTAAATTTTTGTTAATTATTCTTTTTGAATTTTTTCTAGCTAGGATAAGACAATTATATATCATTATTATGCAAATTATAAAAAAATGCTTTTTATTGCTCCACTGTATTATATTTTCAGAAATAAAGTCATTAATAAACAAACTCTATTACATCAATTATTTTATAAAAAATATAAGTATTTTTAAATATGTTATTTTTTTATTTGATAGAAATAAAACAAATCCTTTTAAGTCTCTTCCATTTCAAAAATATATTATTGAAAATAAAAAAAAATGGAAAAAATTAAATAATTATACAAAAGTAGAAGATAAAATTTTAGTGGAAAATTTCATTAATCAAGCAGCATATGGAATGAGCAATGTAATTATTGGTAAATTTTTATCTAAAATAAATGGAAATAACATCATAGGTTTTATTCGAGAGGGAGACCTTAAAAGTGAGATAATTTTTAGAAGTTTTGGAATAGAGAAGTTTATCTATTTCAAAAAAAAAAATGTTTTTCAAAGGTTTAAATATAATTTTTTGGCATTTATAAAAATCTTAAAGATTGACTCATTAAATGATTATTGCAAAATAAAAATAGAAAATATTGATATAGGCTTACCTGCTTATGACTCATTTATAAGATACACTGGCATACCTACTGCGGAAAAAATTAACTCAGAGTTAATTTTTTTTTTAGCAGAAACTATGTATGTAAATGATATATTTAAGAGTATTATACAAAAAAATAAATCAATCAAACATCTCATTCAATCTGAAACAGCATTTGTTCCATTAAATATTTTTTTTCAATTATCCTTAAAAAATTCAATAAAGGTATATTCAAGACTTGGAACAGATAAATTTTCAATTCGGATGTATGATAAATCAAATCAAAAATATTTCTATAGAGCTAACATATCGCAAAAATTGCTGGATGAAGTACACAATAATTTTTCTAAAAAATGCAATACAGACATCAAAAAATATTACTTAGGTCTTCAAAAAAAAGGTTATTTTGGTCAAGATTTGAGAATCAGAGCAAAATTAAAAAATAAACTTAAATTTATTTCAAAAAAAGAAATTTTAAAAAAATTTAATTGGAGTCCTAAAAAAAAAATTATTGTATTTTTTTTAAATCATCTGATTGATGTAAATTTTCATTCTGGACCTAGAACAATTTTCAAAGATAATTATACTTGGACGAAATTTTTATTGAATAAAATTAAAAATATTAAAAATGTAAATTGGATTTTGAAAGATCACCCAAGTCAACCTTTTTATAAATCAAAACTAAATTTTGAAAATGAAATAAAACTTCTCAGTCAAAAATTTTCACATATTAAATCATATGACCTTTTGTGGGATACAGCCTCATTAAAAAAAATTGCAGATTTAGCTATTACATCACATGGAACTGTTGGTGTTGAATATCCTTCATTTGGAATTGACAGTCTTTATGTAGAACATTCTTTTTATTCAAATGTAGAAGTTAAAAAGAAAATTTCAAATATTAATGAATTAAATAATAAATTAAAAAAATTAGACAAAACAAAGAAAGTTAAATTAAAAATTCAAAAAAAAGCTAATTCATTTTTGTATATACGATACATACTTTTACAAAACAAATGTTCATTAATACCATTGCATGATACCTCAAGACAAATTGATGAAGATAATTATTGGAAAAACTCAACCACTTTAATAAAAAAATTTTCATTTGATAATGATGAACTTTATAAAATGTTTAAATTACAATTGAGATATAATATGAGACATACTATCAATTTTAACCGTCTCAATTTAAAAAAATATAATTACAATGATTTGAGTGAAAATTAAAAGTTAACTAAAATTTATGACTAAGATACCTTATAGAAAAGAAATTGATGGCTTAAGAGCAATCGCTGTAATTTCTGTAATTTTATATCACATTAAATTTGATATTGGTAATTTTGTACTATTCAAAGGAGGTTTTGTAGGTGTAGATATTTTTTTTGTAATCTCTGGTTACTTAATATCCAAAATATTATTAACTGAATTAAAAAAAACTAAAACAATTTCTGTGGTCGATTTTTATATTCGGAGAGCAAGGAGAATATTACCTGTATTATTTTTTATTTTATTAATTTTGTTAATTGTTGGATATTTTTATCTATTACCATCTTTGTATTTAGAGTTATCAAATACTACTCTTTCAGTTTTATTTTTCTTTTCAAATATTTTTTTTCTATCCAATGAATTTAATTATGGGAATTTAGAATCTGATTTAAACCCTCTTTTACACGCTTGGACTTTATCTTTAGAGGAACAATTTTATATTCTCTTTCCTTTTGTTTTGATTATTTTAAATAAATTTTTCAAAAGTCGGATTATTTTAATTATAGTTATTTTCACAATAACTTCTTTTTTAGCAGGGATACTTATTAATTATTTAACTCAGTTTGAAGAAACATTTTACCAGTATGATTTCTATCTATTACCCTTTAGAGCCTGGGAATTATTACTTGGTTTTATTGCTGCAATATTTGAACTAGAAAAAAAATTAAAATTTCAAAATTCTTTTATTTCAGGAACTTTATTTAATTTAGGATTCTTATTAATTATTTTTTCAATAACATTAATTAATCTTGAAGCTCAATATTTAAATTTACAATTAATTTTTCCTTGTTTTGGTACTTTTTTAATAATTTTGTCTAAAAATGATGACTGCGTATTTTATAAAATTTTTACAAATAATCTTATTTGTTTTTTAGGATTAATTTCTTATTCACTTTATTTATGGCACTTTCCTTTAATTTCAATAATAAGATTAAATGACTTAAACAATATCAATTTTTTTGACAATAATTATTTGAAAATCTTGTACCTAGTGACTATTTTTTTATTATCAACAATATCCTACTTTTTAATTGAAAAACCATTTAGAAATAAAAAAAAATTTAACAATAATTCATTGATCAAAATTTTAATTATTTTTTTCTCCTTACTAGTTTTTATATCCTTGGTCATAAAAGAAACTTCTGGATTAAAACAGAGATATATTAATTATAATTTGCTATTGAAAAATTTTAACATTAACAATAATTATCATCATAACAAATGGGAAAAAGATCTTTTTAAATTTTATTCATATAATTCTAAAGAGAATTTAAAAAATTTGAGTGATAGACAAAATGTTCTTATTATTGGAAATTCATTTGCTGTAGACTACTTTAATTTATTTAATTTAAATAAAGATGATAAATTTAAAAATTATAATTTCTTTCTATTAAGAGCTGGAACTGACTATTTGATAAGAAATCATTCTAAATTTAATGAAATTAAATTTGCTGATACGATAATACTTGGAACTAAATTTGACTCTAAGTCTGGTAATCTAACTTATGATGAGTCTTTTGAATTAATAAAAAAAGAAATAATCAAATTAAAAAAATTTACTGATTTAACGAATAAAAAACTTATTGTTTTTTTAAATAGACCTGAATTCAGTATCAATGCTCTAAAACTTAATAAGGAAAATAAACCACTTGAAACACTTGATTTCGATAATAATTACACATACTTAGACAAATTAATTCATTTAAAAATAAAAGAAAAATCAATTATTACCAAAAAAGATTTTAAGAAATGGGAAGGAAATTATTTTAATCTTCTTATGAAAGATAAAATTGATTTAAATATTAAATTAGAGAATTTTCTAAAAAATAAAAATATTTTATATTTTAACCCTTTCGATTATTCTTGCAATTTTAATAAAAAAGAATGTTTAATTGTAGATGATAAATATCAAAAAATTTATTTTGATTATGGACACTATACTATTGAAGGTGCAAAATATTTTGGTGAAATTATAAATAAAAATGTCTTAAATTATTGAAAGAATTTATTAATTAATATTTGCGAAATGTGTTGATATCCTTTGCTATTAAAATGTTTTGGTAATCCAAATGGAAACAAACTTTTTTTATCATTCACCAGCATCGACAATTCTTTATTCAAATCTAAAAATTCAATATTAAGATCTCCAACAATTTTTTCTATCTTTTGATAATATTCTTCACCTTCATCTGCTAATTCATAACCATTTAGTCTATTAAAACTGGGTATATAAACAAAATAAAATTCAGCATTTGATTTTTTAATAATATTATTTGCTTTTTTTAAAATTTTCTTAAATTCGATAATTTCTTTATTATAATTCTTCTTTTCTTTTTTAAATTGAATTTTTTTTAAACTATCTCTTAATCTTTTTAATTTCAAAAAAACTAAAAATTTATGTTCTTTTAAATAGTGAAATGTTCTTTTTTCAAACTCCAATCTAGCATTCAGTGTATCGTGAAGATAATCATCAATTAATTTTTGAGATTTAATAAGATTTTGTGTATAATCTTTCTGTTCCAAATAATTTTTTATAAAATGTATTCTATTTTCATATCTTAAATTTTTAAGGTCATTACCCTCATAATAAAACCAAAAAATTTTTTCAGGATTCGTAATTGTTATATATTCTATTAGTGTAGCAAGTTCACTTAATGGTCCATTCCCTCTCTGACCCAAATTTATTATCCCAAGCTCATTTGAGTTTATTTTTGATCTCAAGTTTCCACTTATTGAATTTGCTTCATTGACACATACTCCATGAACATAAGAGTCACCTAATAAAAGTATATGTTGTGTTTTGTCCCATTCCTTATCAGGATTATTAAAGCCATATCTATCACTTAAATATTCAACAAAAGAACCTGATTCATTACAAAAAATAGTTTGTTTTTTTGACAAACCCCCAAGTGGTAACAAGGAAAAAAAATTTGGATTTCTGAAGTACTCTCGATGAATCACAAATGGTGGCAAACTAACAACTATATTAGGGTTTTCCTTACTTCGTTCTAAAAAATACCCATACCGAGACCTATCATCATAAAATTTATCATTTTTTTTTGCATGATATTTCACACTTGATTTATATTGATTGAATACAAGATAACCTTCAAACAAATATAATGAAAATAAAATAGATAGAGAGACTAAAAATAGTTTTTCTCTAAATTTATTATTTGTGAAATAAAATATTACAGAAAAAAGAAATATTAAACCAAAAAAATAAAAGTATTTTAAAGAACTTGAGTCTAACTTACTAAAATTATAAATTTTGTATTTGTATAAAATAAATATAAAAATTATAAATGAAAATAATAAAAAAAGTTTAGAAAAAAAATTTAAAAACTTATTCATTATTTAATGAAGGTCTTTTTTTAGATTTAATCCAATCTTTTTTAAGTATTTCGTAAATTACACTATCAACATAATGACCTTTATAATAGTGACTTTTTTTACAAATTCCAACTTTTCTCCAACCAAGAATATTGTTTAAATTATGAGCATTCTTATTTATTAAAAGAGTTGAGGAAAATATCCTATTCAAATTTAATCTCATTAATCCAAACTCAGTTAACAAAGCCAAGGCCTCTAATGCATAAATACCATTTTTATATTTTGAATTACCTATTACAATTGAACTTTCAGCACTTTTATGGTGTGAATTTAATTTACTGAGAGATATAACCCCAATCATTTTAGAATTCTTTATAATTTTAACTCCTAACAAAAGCCTATCTTTGTTTCTTCTTACATCATCTATGTATTTTTTTTGATCTGATACTGAATTTGGCCATGGATATTTACCTATAAGTGAATTAATTTCAGGATCGTTAAACCAATTAAACCAGTCTTTACCCGCATCCTCAAATGTAGGATAAGATAGATATACTCTATTCCCTTTCAGAAAATGGTTCTTTTTTTTCATTTATTAATTTTATTATTAAGTACTTTTATAATATTTTTATAACTGTCAAGCATTATCATTTCTTTATAATTAAATTTAATTTTAAAGTTTTTTTCCAAATTTGAAATAAGAGTAAGAAAATTTAAGCTATCCCAGTTTTTGCAATTTGATGCCCTCAAATTTAATTTAATTGATTTTTGGGGTATCTTTAAAGATTTAGAAATTATAATTTTTATTTTTGAGTCAATCTTGTTTTTCATACCTTTTGAATTATTTCTATTATGAGCCCACCCTTTGATCTAAGGAGAACTAAATTTAAATTTTTATTATTTATTTTTATCTTAAAAATTTTTGAAATAATATTTATATATTTTTTTTTTATCTTTTTTATATCATTTTTTAAATCTGTTGAAAAAAATGATATAAAATTAAAACCTGTATCATCAAGATATAGACCTTTTTTTTTATTATTTTTTTTTATGAAAACTTTTACTTTTCTTTTTTTGAATGTTGGTAGATTGCCATAAAATGAGTTTTTATTTAATTTAAGATTTAATAATAAATTCAAATCTTTAAAAAAATTAAAATCACTTATAATTTTAGATGAATAAAGAGTTAAATTTTTTAATTTATTAATTTTGTTAAAATTAATATCAGTTGTTTTGTGATTATTTATTTTATTTAAATTTTCATAAAGAAAATTTTTTTTATAGTTAATTAATTCTAAACCAAAATCCCAATTTTTATTTTTATAAAAAATAATATCATGAAACTTAAATTGTTTCCTCAAAAACTCTTTTTTGCTTGCATTATTTAAAATTTTATTAACCTGAAAATATTTTTGAAAATTAGATTTTTTTAAATCTAATTTAATTCTAGGCCAATTTAATGTAACTCCTATGTGAGAAACATAGGTTATCATTTAGAAATAGCAAAAACTCTTGCGGGTGCTCCATCTGCATTTTCAATTTTTAATGGTGCAACAATCAAGTCGACTTTGTTTTTTTTTCTTATTAAATTAGTGTTATTTAGATATTCCACAATTAAACAATTATTCCCTAAAAGAATTTTATGAATAGGTGAGTCAATTTCACAACCATAACCATTTTTTGGGTTATCTGGCATTGGTGTATCCATTGCTAATAACTTGCATCCATTCTTAATTAAAAACTTTGCTGCTTCTTTAGATAGGTATGGATGTTGTTTGTAATAATCCATTGAATTAATTTTTTTACTCCAATTATAATTTAATATTATTCTTTTATATTTTTTTTTGATAAATTTTTTTAATTCACCCACTGAAACTTCTGAAAATTTTTTCTTATAAGACAAATCAATAATTAACGCTTCTCCTTTTAAAATATCTAAATCAATTTTATCTATAGATTTGCCTTTCTTAATAAAGTGTTTCGGCGCGTCAACATGTGTTCCCGTATGAGTTCCAAAAGTAATTTTTTTAGTTTCTCTTTTTTCTAAACCTATTCTTCCTTGAGTTGAAATCTCAACTCTTGGGTGCCAAGGGACAGGAAACGTAGTCATGCCATCTTTTATAGTAAGTGTTAAATCAAATATTTTCGTTTTCATCGTGATTTAATTTTATTTTTTTTAATTTTACCTGTGC
>MDSZ01082593.1_pt1 | contig 13912 bp, 7 predicted proteins | sample 811201 | NCBI WGS metagenome assembly MDSZ01 (sample SAMN05326647, study PRJNA326480) | marine metagenome | isolation source: seawater | place: Indian Ocean: North | collected 2010
CCTGCAGGACTATCACAGTTGCTGTAAATAAGAATATCTTTTCCGGTAACCGCAAGGCGAGTCAATCCAGCCATACAACCATAATTAGTGTTCTGAGGACCGTCTGGAAGAATTTTACAGTACTTTAAATTCTTCCAAGTTTTGCCTCCATCACTACTCGTCGCCGTCCATCTTCTCTTAGGATCCGCACCTTCCTCGGCCCAATGCCTTCTTGTATTGTAATAAATTGTTCCATCACTCAATTCAGCAACAGTGGCTTCTCCTGTTCCGTTAGCTGGGAAAGGGTCACTTGTCTCCCAAGTTTTACCACCATCGTCACTATAAATTGCATTCGTATAATGTTTTGGCCAGAGGCTTCTGTCATTCTTCCCAGCATACCATCGTGTCGGTCTAATCATTCTTCCTTTAAATTTTCCGTGTCTCAAAGTAATACCATGCTCATTCATATGCATGGATGGGTCATTACCATTTGAATCAGGCTTAATTGTCACATCAACTTTCTTCCATGTTTTACCATCATCCTGGCTTTTATAAACTGAGATCGGTGCAGGCGGATGACGCTCTTCGATAAAAGCAAATATATCACCGTTCGTCTCATTGACGGTTAGACCTCCAGGTTGAAAACCAGGCTTGGCAATAACGATTTCTGGCCCCCAAGTTTTTCCACCGTCTTCACTTCGCTTGGCTCGAACATGACTTGATCCCCAAGTTGCTAGAATAGTACCATCCATTGTCACGACGATATTTCCAAACCTCTCTCCTTTGAAAACGGGTTGAATTTCTAAACTTGCTTTACCAAGGAATGGTTCAAGTTTTCCTTCTAGTTTGGTTTCTGCAAATGAATTGAAACTCAGCGCAATGAGATAAATAAGAGAAAGTATATTTTTTTGCATTTTATAAATTTACAGGATTAAACAATATATTGAGAAGTGTAAAAACAGTTTTTTTCTACATCCTGTTGTATTCTAGTCTTGAAAGCACTTAAATACCTTTAGATGCTATGTCGTAACTCAATTACAGCTCTATTTTTTTTATTACACCTCTCGATAGCCTTTTCCACTGAAAACAAACAGCCTTGGAAACGACACACAATCGACAAAAGTTCAATCGGAGCTGACGGCATAAGAATGCTCGACGTTAATGGAGACGGTTTACACGACATCGCAACAGGATGGGAAGAGGGGGGTATCGTTAGAGCTTATATTCATCCTGGAAAAAATAAATCCAAAGAATTGTGGCCAAAGGTTACAGTAGGAAAAGTCGACTCTCCTGAAGATGCCGTATTTGCTGACATCGACAATGATGGTGCGATAGACGTAATCAGTTCTTGTGAAGGAAGCAATCGAACAATGTTTATTCACTGGGCTCCAAAAATAAAGGATCACTATCTATCAAATTCTGACTGGATTACAAACAGTATACCGGTAACAGAAAAGAAACAGTCATGGATGTATGCCCTGCCACTGCAAATTGATGGAAATCATGGAATAGACCTCGTTGTTAGTTCAAAAGGTAAAGACGCGTCTGTAAGCTGGCTCCAAGCACCTGAAAAATCTAGAGCAATTACTGAATGGAAATTACACAAGTTACAGGATGCGGGTTGGATTATGTCTTTAATAGATATCGACATGGATAATGACGGAGACGTAGATATTCTTGTTAGTGACCGAAGAGGACCTCAAAGAGGAGTTTACTGGCTCGAACGCCCATCCCCAAACAAAGTCACAGTCCCAAAACTTTGGCAAAAACATTCGATAGGAGGAGAAGACAAGGAAATCTTATTCATAAGCACTGGTGATCTTGATAAAGATAAAAACACAGACGTCGTTGCCATCGATAAAAACAATATTATTTGGTTTAAAAAAAATTCAGACTCATGGGAGGAGCACATCATTCCTCTACCTAAGGGAGTAGGAACTGGAAAAAGCACTGCCATATGTGATGTGAATGGTGATCAAAAAAATGATATTGTTTTTAGCTGCGAGGGAGCGAAGGGAAATCTTTCTGGAATGCAATGGTTGTCATGGAATCAATCCCCTGAATCAGGGTCTTGGAACAGTCATGAAATTGGAGGGCCGGAAGGACATAAGTATGACAAAATTGAGATGTATGATGTGGATGGCGATGGCGATCTAGACGCATTATGTTGTGAAGAGGTAGATCAGTTAGGGGTTTTTTGGTATGAAAATCCCCATGTCAAATAATGCTCATTTAGGCAACACTCTATAATTTAATTTCTCCTATGACCGATAATATTAAAATTTAGTTTATTATCAAAACCAACATTGGGATTCCAACTAAAATCGACTTTATCTTTTTCAAATCTAAATTTTATAGAGAAATTGAATGGCGTTTCAACAGCACAGACTTTGATATTCAAAATGCTCGATTTTTCCCAACCATACACTGCTGCCAGAGGTTCATTTTTTAAATCAAAGAGAGAACCGTTTGGGAAATCAGATTGTGATCTTATCCAGGATTGGTGCCCAGCATTAAATTCAATATGCTTGTCAGCTCCAGTCAATGAAACCCTCAACGCTTGGTTGTTTGAATCCTGAGTAATCTTCAATAATTTTAAACCCAGAGAATTCGAATCCAGCTTGTAACTTGAATTAAGAAAAACTTTCTCTGATAAGGTTGTAGAATTACCGGGAACGCCATCAATCTTTAAATTTTTTAAAGTCTTTTTTAATGAGGAAGAATTATCAATTTTTATCTTATTCGGAAAAGTATGACAAGCAGGCAGAAATTTTTCCCAGACAAGGTTTAAAACACTTCCCATATCATTTTCCCCACTGGTAATTGCAATCACCACATTCAACTTTGGCATTACGACACAAAATTGACCGAAGGCGCCATCTCCCCGATAGCAATCAAATTTACACCGCCAAAATTGAAACCCATAACCCTGATTCCAGTCACTCTCTGGATTACTACCATTGGAAACTTGTTTAGAAGTTGCCATATCCACCCAGTCCTCTTCTAAAATAATTTTTTTTCCCCATCTTCCTTTTTGAAGATACAACTGGCCAACCTTAGCAATATCCTCTGTTCTTAACCTTAGACCATATCCACCAAGTGAAATACCTTGAAAATTATCACTCCATTGGGGGTGTTTAATTCCCAAGGGTTCAAATAATCGAGATTTCAGGTAATTGAAAACCTTCTGACCCGTGACTTTCTGAACGAGTGCCGATTGAACAAAAGTCGCGGGGGTATTGTATTTAAAATGTGTTCCTGGTTGATGCTCGACCTCTGTCTCGAAAAACGCGCGAACAGACATTTCTTTTGAATTGATTGGAGGTTCTTCTTGGTGACCTGTTGTCATGGTTAAAAGATCACGAACTCTCATCGCTTTTAAATTATAGTTAGGATCATCAGGGAGATCTTTTGGAAAATAGTCAGCTACAGTATCATCAATCGCTATATGACCTTCTTCGACTGCCATTCCCACTGCGGTAGAGGTAAAAATTTTACTTAATGAAAAAAGCATATGATTGTCTTCTGAGTGATAGGGTGACCACCATCCCTCACATATTACCTTCCCATTACGAAGCACCATAACGCTATGAATTCCCTCAAATTGTGAGTCTAAAGACCGAATAAACTCTTCCAAAATGACTTCATCTACATTTTCAGAAGTTGGCGTACTTCTCGGAAGCTGTTGAGATTTAAATATATCTTCTTGGGAATGGGTCAGACCTAAAAAGCAAAACAGCGAATAAAAGAGCAATAATGTATTAAAGCAGACTAAATAATTAAGTTTTGTTCTCATAAAAAAATTTGAAACCAAGATCGTTATAATCGGCTTGAGTATTTAATTCAATTAATTCAATATCAAAAACCATCCATATTATGAAGGATTTGAAATAACCATTGATTTAAAACAGGTGACTCAATTTCAAGATCAAGACATTAAAAATTATAACGAAGACGGTTATTGCTTTGAGCGAGAGCTTTTTAGTTCTGAAGAAATAAATTTACTCGCAGAAACAGCTCGAAACGACCATGCAATGGACAAAGCATCATCAAGCATGGATGATGGGGAAGGAAACGACGTCAGATTATCGTTATGGAATCATCCTGGAAATGGCATATATGGAATGATTGCAAGATGCGAAAGAATTGTTAATAGAGTGGAACAATTATTAGATGATGAAGCATATCATTATCACTCAAAAATGATCCTTAAAGATGCCAAAGTAGGAGGAGCATGGGCATGGCATCAAGACTATGGTTATTGGTACCAGAACGGACTTCTTTACCCTAACCTATGTAGCGTGATGATTGCAGTGGATAAAGCTACAGAGGAAAATGGATGCCTTCAAGTCTTGAAAGGATCACACAAGATGGGACGCATAAATCATATTTTATCTGGTGATCAAGCTGGAGCTGAGCTTGAACACGTAGAGGAAGCAAAAAAACGACTAGAAACAATTCAATGCGAAATGAACCCTGGTGATGCGTTGTTTTTCCATCCAAATACCCTTCATTGCTCAGCATCGAACCTTTCTGACAAAGCACGATGGGCCCTGATATGCTGTTATAATGCAAAATCCAATAATCCTTTCAAAGAGTCACATCATCCCTCGTACACTAAGCTTGAAAAGGTCACTGATGATCAAGTCGCCATAGTTGGAAAAGATGATGCAAAAAGATCAAACGTTGAATTTGCAGATCTAGTATCAGATGACAACAGCGCAAAAAGCCTAGAAACCAATTAAACAAAATAAAATAATGAAACTTGGAATTATCAATAGCGCCTTTGACCAGGCAGGAGTAGACACAAAAACTGGGCTAGAACATATCGCCAGAATTGGTTTTGATGCAGTCGACATCTTTACGGAAGCAATGACTATTGGTGATGACGAAATCAACCTCATCAAGGATACTTGTCAGCAAAACAGTCTTCCTATCACATCAACGGTTGTTGTATCTGCAGGTTTGATTGACTTTAATGATCCTGTTAGAGAATATCATATCACTAGAGCCAAGAAATTTTTAGATCTCGCAAAAACTTTTGAATCAAAAAACCTACTCCTTGTACTTGGGGAGTACATCTGGCAAAGAGAGGTCATTCCACCAGAAGCTCAATGGGAATGGGGCGTAGAGGGCGTTAAACAATTAGGACAATACGCTGGAGAGCTCGGGCTGGAAATAGCACTAGAATTGGAACCTTTCAGATTAAGTCTTCTAAATAGCATTCCTGAAATGGTTCGTTTCATAGACGACTGTTCCATGCAAAATGTTAAAGCTAATATTGATGTAAGCCACCTTGTTCTTGCTGACACTTCTCCTGCCGAGCTTGAAAAATTAAAAGACAAAGCAACTCATGTTCACATTAGTGACTGTGATGGAAAGGTTCACGGCGATCTCCCTCCTGGCAGAGGAGTTGTTAAATTTGCTCCTTACCTACAAGCGATAAAAGAACTCAACTTTGATGGTACCATATCAATAGAGCTTGAATACTCTCCAGATCCTTCGAAGATTGTCGAATGGGTTGAAGAAGCATACAACTCTACAAACGACCTAATGCAACAAGTCGGGTTACGCGGTTAAAACTATAAATAAAATGAAAAAAAACTTACTCTATATCTCAATTTTCTTTTGTGCATTTATTAATCATTCGTCTGCAGACCTTGTTGGTTATTGGAAATTAGATGGTGATTTTGCAGATTCTTCCGGTAACGGAAATGATGGCACTCTATTTGGCGGAGCAACATACTCGAACTCAGTACCTGACGCATTGGGAGGTGGACAATCCGTTGAATTTGATGGAACTCCAGGCACCTACGGAAGCATCAACGACGGAGCCGGAGGCCTGGCAATAACAGAAACACCATCCTATACTATATCAATGTGGGTCAAAGGTGATGGCACGATAGATAACATTGATGACAGGATCTTTTCTGAAGCGTCTTCAACCAATAACAATCCTCTGTTCAACATGGGCACTAGGAACAACGGAGCTGACGGAGTTGCGGACGTTTACGTTAGGAACGGGCAAGCATATGGTCATGAATTTTCTAATGGCCAACCCTTTGATGGCACTTGGCGCCACATTGCATGGGTGGATAACGATGGACTCCTTGACCTATACATTGATGGAGAATTTGACAGACAGTTTGACTATAGCGCCGTTCCAACTTTTACCCCTGACACTACAACTATAGGTGCAATCCTAAGGGCAACTGACTGCTGTAACTTTACCGGCAACATCGACGATATAGCCATATGGGATGAAGCACTGAGTGAGGAAGTTATTGCTAGCTTGGCTGATGGAACGTTTTCACCAGGGGGACCGCAGGAGGACGACGACGAGGATGGGTTACCAGATTCTTATGAGGAGAGATTAGTTGATAATTTGGACGATCTGAACGGAAATGCAGCTGGTCCCGGACCAGGTTCAGGAACGGGTGACTTCGATGGAGATGGGCTAACCGATCTTGATGAGTTTGAAGAAACAAAAACTGACCCAACAAAAAAAGACACTGATGGTGACGGGTTATTAGATGGCGTTGAGACTAATACCGGACAATTTGTAAGTGCTGCCAATACCGGAACAGATCCAAACGATTCAGATACCGATAACGATGGACTTATAGACGGCGTCGAAACGAATACCGGTAAATTGGTTGACGAGGAAAATACCGGTACCGATCCTAACAATCAAGATTCAGATGGAGACGGTTACCCTGATGGAGGTGAAATTGTTGGGGGAACCGATCCCAACGATGAAAATAGTAAAGGAGCATTACCACCTCCTTTCTTGTATGTTGATTTTGAAGCCGAAGCAGAAGACCTCAGTGTAAATTCTAATAACGGTATTACTGATGGATTGGTCAGTTTTGATGTTGAGGGTGCTCCTCAAGGCTCGACTCCAACCACTGGCGCTAATTTTACTGGAGGTCATATTGATTTTCCGGACATTGATATGAATTCAATGATTCGTGATTTTGAGGATGGTAGTTATACCTTCTCTTGCTGGCTTTACCCAATCGGTTCTGCTGGAGGTCAGGGATTTATTTGGGGGCAAACCCAACAGGGAATCCATAATGGAATCCGCAATGGAGGTGTACTTCACAGTGCACACTGGGGAGCAGATTGGAACGCTAGCACCCAGTTAGAGCCAGAACAATGGGTGCATGCTGTTTGGACTTATGACGCGGTCAGCGATACTGCCGCCATATATTTAGATGGCCAGCTGGACGGTGGACCTAACGCTCAAAGAGCCCCTAACGGTGGCGGCACATTTGTTCTTGGTGCTAGAAATAACGGAAGTGAACAATACGACGGGTATCTTGATGATGTCGCTATATGGAGAGAAGTTTTATCTGATGGAATGATTGCCGCTCTGGCTGATGGAGCAAGTCCGATCGGAGCCACCAGCGAAGATGCTGACGGAGACGGCTTACCTGATTCATGGGAGGATAAATATGGTGTTGATGACCCCGAGGGAGACGATGATAACGATGGATTAACAAACATTGAGGAGTTCGAAGTCAGAACCAAGCCTAATAAAGCTGATTCCGATGAGGATGGGCTCAACGACAAGGAGGAAATTGAAATCACAAATACTAATCCTCTTCAAGCGGATACGGATAGAGATGGGCTATTGGATGGCGCTGAGACTAATACCGGACAATTTGTAAGCGCCACTAATACCGGAACCAATCCGAATAAAATTGATACCGATGATGACGGGTTCAATGATGATATAGAAATTAACCAAGGAACGGATCCAAATAATAAAAACAGCTTCCCACAGTTAGGTTTAACCATTTTGTTTATCGGGGGACAAAGCGAAGCCACACAAGGCGCAGATGCTGAAGTCATGAGCTTCCTTGAGGAACGCTATGGACCTCAAAATATCACTTATAAACAAGCAAACCAAACCGTCGCGGGAGAAGAAGCTGAATATGCAGTTTTAATCATTTCCTCAACTCCAGGATCAGGAGACATGAGAAATAAATTTCAAGATTCAACGACGGCGATAGTCAATTGGGAAGAAGCAATTGCAGATAACGGAGGAGGGGAATTTCAAATCACTTCAGGTAGACCCAAAGACAATGCTGCTGAGGATCACATCATTACAATTCTTGAGGATCACCCGGTCACTGCAGGGTTTAACGTTGGACAAGATGTCACCATATCAAATGGACAGACAGAAGTATGGTGGTCTACCGATCAACAAGCCCCGGGCTCCATTTCTTTGGCATCTGAAAAAGATGATCCAAGTAGATTATTCCTCACCCTTGTCGAGGAGGGCGGCGAGCTTAATAATGGAAGCTTGGCACCAGGAAAAAGAGTAATGCTAGGAATGACAGACGCCACTTTTAACAACTTTACTGAAGATGGAAGAACTTTAATTGGTCAGTCAATCGACTGGGCCCTAGGTATAGCGGGAGGTCTGACACCATTAAACTTCACTGAAATTATATACAATTCTGAAGAGGACACTTTTCGATTTAAATGGAATTCCAGAGGTGGAAAAACTTACTCATTATTTTATTCCGAGGACCTCTCACAGTTCGACGCCGATCTTGATGATTCCATAGAGTCAGGTGGCGATTTCACAACTTATCCTCCTGAAGATCAGCCCGGCTTAGAAAACCCTCTCTCAGGGGCTGATAAAATTTTCTTTCAGGTCATGGAAAATGAAGAATAATTATAAATATAATAGTCTATATTTGTAGCACCTGATTTTAACTTAAGCTTAAATGAATGCACTCTCCTATTAGGATATTTTTTCTTATTGTATTTTCTTTATCAATTGTAAAAGCCGAAAATCAGGCAAATAAAAAATATATTGAGGCTGCCTCTAGAAATGAGGGAAATGCAGAAAATGGGAAGAAGATTTTTTATGATAAAAGATCTCTATGCTCTGAATGCCATTCTATAAATGGTAAAGCAAACAGTATCGGACCTGACCTTGCAGCCGCTGGCGATAAATTTTCAAGATCTGACATCATTCAGTCAATAATTCATCCATCAGCCAGTATTATGACTGGTTATGCCACTACAATTATTGAGACCACTAATCAGGAAAGCTTTATTGGAATACTAAAATCAATAAACGATGACAATGTCATACTCTCTAACTTGGATGAAAAAAAACGAACAATTCCAAAGTCTATTATTAAAAGTCAGATCACAAGCCCGGCTTCACTAATGCCAGTAGGTTTGCACACAAAATTGAACACTAAGGAATTCACTGACCTCACTGCATTTTTAGAGAGTTTAAAGCTACCTCAGAGAATAGATGAAACTAATCACGCGACTCCAATAGCAATACAACGTGTTGAAAAACCAATTACATTGGAGCCTTTTTTTGGAACCGAACTCGATTTTGAAAAGCCCGTCTGGTTTGGAGATCATCCTGTCATCAAAGGTACCTATGTCATAGTTGAGAAGAGTCGTGCATTGGTTTCTCTTTTGACAAAAAATAATTCAGGACAAGAAACAAAATCAAGATTTCTTGAAATTCCGGAAGAAGTCTATGTCACAAATGATGAAGGGCTTTTAGGTTTTACTTTTCACCCTCAATTTAAGGAAAATCGTAGATACTTTTTCATGCATGAAGTAAAACATGATAATTACAGAGGAATGGTCATTGGAGAACGCATCGCTTCAGAGGATTTCAGTAAAGATTCCGGCAAACCCACGAAGAAAGTTTTAGAATTCGAAGTGGCTACAGAATTCCATCATGGGGGGGGAATTGAATTTGGTCCAGATGGTTACTTATACATTGGCATGGGGGACGGAGGCCCCCAAGAAGATCCTTTGGGAAACGCTCAAAACCTTCATTCATTTGCAGGCAAATTACTTCGAATTGATGTTGATAAAAATACCAACAACAAATTCTATTCTATTCCAAAAGACAATCCTTTCATCGACCATCCAGATGAAAAAGTATTAAGAGAAATATTTTCCTACGGACTCCGACAGCCTTGGAGGTTTAGTTTTGATTCAAAGACAGGCGATCTTTGGGTTGGTGATGTAGGGCAAAATCGATTTGAGGAAATTAACATTGTCCGATCAGGCGAAAATCACGGCTGGAATGTTTTTGAAGGCTATGAATTATTTTCAACAAAATTTAGGAAAGAAAATCTAAATCTTATCAATCCAGTAATTTCCTTCCGCAGGTCCCATGGTGTATCAATTACCGGCGGATACGTTATAAGATCAAAAGGCGTTAACAATGAATCCTATGAAGGAGTCTACATTTGTGCTGATTATCAATCTAAAAAAATATGGGGAATAAAGCAAAAAAATCGTACATTAGAAATGGTTCGTGAAATAGGTAATTGTCCGGATCGACTTGTTTCTTTCGGTATAGACAAAAAAAGAAATATTTATGCAATTGGTTATGATAAAGGTATCATATACAAACTTGATTTTAGTGGATCGATTTTTGAATAATTTTTTATACGGATAAAACTAATCTCATCACTCGTGAAACTAATTTCTTTTTACAGACCATTCTCCATTTTGGGTAATTGACACAGTTGTATCGTCAATTCTCACAGAAATATTGTCGTTTTGATCAACCATAGTTTTAATACCAGAGGCAACTTGTGCCTTGTTTTGACCCTGATCATATGGGCGAAAAACACTCAACCAGACCACTGGTTTTCCTCCGATAATAGTTGCTTTTGAAAAAGTATTTCTAACTCTAGCTCCTCCAATATCCTGAGAAGTTCGGGTCTCTACCTGACCAATCTCGTGACCTTCGTGACGGTGAATATAAAGAATCACTCTTTTTTTCTTCTTCTGCCACCATGCATGATCTCTAGCAGGAGCATCAAACCACTGACTTCCATTTTCAGGAACCTCATTTGAGGCGGCAATTGACCAACAGGGCCCTGCGATATAACCATCGACATCGGAGCATGGAACGTATCGATCCCTGACAATAAGATAACCTTCTTCAGTCAACACACACTGTCTAGTCCATCGACTATTGGAACCATAATAATTTCTCATTGAAAACTGACCGAACGAATCTTCGTTTTTGTTTTCTGCCCTAAGATCGTTTTTTTCTAGAATGGCTCCGCGATGCCACAAGGGGGTAAAGTATCTTGGATTAGTGCGAACGTTGGGAGTTATTCCCCCATCGGATCGACCTTGGAAATCGTATGATATCCTCGTAAATTCATTTTGAGCATCAAAATTCTGATTAAGATTCTTAAATGTAAAAGCAATACCATTTCCCTCACCGACATCACCAATCTCAATACATTTCCCAGATCTACGTCCCCCATCAACCACCTTACAAAGTAAATCTCTCATACTATTATTGAGAGGTGTTCTGTTTTTATCATTAACAATTTCAATTTCCATTTTATCGGATAAAGAATTAAAGGATTCTAAAATCTTTTCTCCAGCCGGGCCTGAAATTCTAAGGTTCTGAATTTTTGATCCCGAGCTGAAAGGGCCTATTCTCAATGACTCTAGTCGGTATTGGTTATTTAATTGCCAATATCCATCCATATTGCCGTATGAAAATCCAAGCTCCCTCTGGTCGGTACGACGAAAGTGCTTAATTTTGTCATCAAAAACCCAATTTTTAGAATCAGGACCTTCACGAGAATTAAGGGCTAATTTAATCGACATAGAAGACATTTTCCACGCCTCACCAGTTGGTGTATCCATGCCCCCTCCACTCTTTATCGGAAATTTCATGTCTGGAGGTAAAACGGAAAGCATATCATAAGCAGTCTCTCCTACCCCAGCTCGACCACTGGTATATTTGCCTGAAGTGTGCAGAAACTTGGCACCGTCAACACAATACTCGTAAAGTTTACCATCAGAATCGTCACAATAATGCATGTAATTGTTATTTCGATCATAGATGAAGAAAGAGACGAAAGGTTTACCACTTTCCCTGCTCGAACATAAATAAAGTCGTTCAGGAATTTTGTATTTTAATGGACTGTAGTAACCTATTGAAGACCCCCCTTTTGGAACACTTGGTTCAATTCCTTTTTTAATAAACCAAAAATACCTTTTCTGATATGCCTCAAGATATTCATTAGGAATTTGGTATCCTTCGGGCGGACGCCCTCCCAAGCATACCTGTTCTGATGCCCAAAGAAATTCAGGATCTTCAAATTCTTTGGCTATACGATACCAAACATGTCCATCGTTAACCTTTTCCGCACCACCATAATATTCTGCATTCCAAGGGTCAGCGTATATCTCGTCCCTCTGATCCTGAATAATATTTGCAGATGAGTTGGGATTACCTCTGACTCCCCCACCGTGGATGTAGTATAGATACCTTCTAAAATGAGCTCTCAAAAAAGCTCTGTCAGTATTAAATTTATTCATTCCATAGGCCATATCAATCAAACCATGAAGATAGAGAGGCCCGTACGGGTAATAATTTGTCTCGGTCGTATCACCATACTCCACTAGTTCTCTCCAGAGTGCTTCTAACCATTTAGAATGACGAGCTGAAACCGGATATTCAGGAAACATTTTCACAGCAATAGCTGGACCAGCATTAATTCCATATGGTCTATTATTTACCCCCCTCTCAAGTAATGAGTAATCCGGAAAATCTAACTTTAAACTATGGAGGACCAGTTCTTTAAATTCTTTCTCTTCGGATTTGGTTAATAGGTTTCGTCTGACAAGTTCATCATAAATTCTCATTCGACCACCACTGCCCCAAGACTGATGGTTATAAAAAAGTGTGAAACTTTCTTTTTTTCCGTTTTCCTTTGCCTCTTGATATCGATCTAAAATACTAAGAAAATAACCTTTGATAATTCTGATTTCGTTAGAGTCTCTTCTTCCGCTGTCTATATATCTTTCAAGCAATCGATCCCATTCCCAACCGCCTCTATGCATCTGAGGCCTCATTTGTCTAACCGCCTCGGTCTGGAGTTTAATTTCTCTATCTGAATAACCTGAATATGAAGCTCTTGGATGACCTTCCTCAGGTTCTAATTTTTTTTGAGCCATCACCAAAGAGGCAGATGAAATTACAAACAATAGCAAAATCGACAAACCTAAAAACTTGATCACTTTATTAGACAACATTTCAAGTTTACTAGTTTTATAGCTGGAGAAAAGATCAATATTTGTCACCAGTAATGAAGATATATCATTGCTATTTATTCCAACTGGAAGGTAAAATAATTAACCTATCCGATGACAAATATCATTAAAATTTCACTCATTTATTTATCACTTTTTTCAATATCTAACTGTATTGCAGATATTAATTTATTTAACGGAAAGGATCTTCAAGGTTGGGAAGGGATAGGAGGTGATGCTTCTAAAAATTGGGAAGTCAAAAATGGAACATTATCATGTACTGGAGGGCCCGGAGCACAATGGATTGCAACTAAAGAGGAATTTTCAAATTTTGATTTAACCATGGACTTCAAACTTCCCGAAAACGGTAATAGCGGGGTATTTATTCGAGCACCAAAAAAAGGAACTCCCTACGTTGATGGTATTGAAATCCAATTACTTGATGATGCTGGAGAAAAATGGAAAAACCTCAAACCTAACCAATTTACAGGTTCTATTTATGCCGCACTGGCACCCAGTCATCGAGCGACTAAAAAAGCGGGAGTGTGGCAAAACATTCGAATTAAGTGTGTGGATGAAAAATGTCTAGTCTGGGTAAACAATGATAAAGTTATAGATACTGATCTAACTAAAATTGCCAAAGAACATGGAAAGAAAATTCCTGGATTATTTAGAACCAGAGGAAGGATAGGAGTTCAAAATCATGGTGACAGAGTTTACTTCAAAAACATCAAACTTAAAAAAGTCGAGAACATTTCCGCAAAACCCAAATTCTTTGCATTTCATAATGGCGTTCATTTCAACTCCGCTGCCGAAAGAGCAAAGATCCTAAAAGATTTAGGTTATGATGGAATCGGTTCAGCCC
>MDSZ01115963.1_pt1 | contig 13912 bp, 3 predicted proteins | sample 811201 | NCBI WGS metagenome assembly MDSZ01 (sample SAMN05326647, study PRJNA326480) | marine metagenome | isolation source: seawater | place: Indian Ocean: North | collected 2010
GATTTAGAGAAAGAGTCTGCAAACTGTTTTGTTAATTGAACTGTTCTTTGTGCTGGATAAAAACCTTTGTAGGGATTGTATTTAATAGCTGCGTGACAAGTAAGCTTAATTTCTTCAGCGTTTAGCAAGCTAGCTTTTTTGATTCCTAAGAAATTTTGAAGGAAATCTGAATTTGAATAGTCGACATAAAAATTTCTATTTGCGCTTGAAGAATTAGTTCCTACAATTTCAAACATATCTTGTTTTGATTTGTTGTTAATTCCAAAATTAAAGTAATCTTTTACATGCTCACTCATTCTATACTCTGGTACAACTGCATAACCTTTCGCCATTAGTTTTAGGTCGCTTTTGTAGTCATCATAATCATTGTACCATGGGTTTGATGCCGAGGGCACAAAGACAGATGTTGAGCCCGAAGTAGTTGGAAGTGGTCTATCACTAGAGCCAACTGAACTTGAACCTTGAAAAACAAGACCAGCTTGATCCGCAGCTTCCCATAGGGCCTCACCAGCAAAAGGTTTGATTTGTTTTGTTATATCAAAACCAGTGTTACTAACACCGCCCCAAGAACCTGTTTCCGCAATTTTAACTCCACCTGGAGAAACAACTGAGTGTGGAGTGCCGAGGACATGCTTTCTTGCATATAAGGGCGCTAACGCGCTAAGTACGGACTGTGGCCCTTCTATGGTTACTGTAAAATAGCTATAATATGTGTTTTGTAGTTCGCCAGCAGCGGGAACATATAAGTTATATGCTAGTGCACCGGTAAGCGGTGTAAACGTTGCGTCTGTAAAATATGAGACGTCGTTGAGTGATGGTATTTGTGTCGCGGCCGAGCCGCTAGTTGGAGAATAGATTGATGTACGAGTTAAAAAGTTAATAGGTGCATCGAGAGGCCATGAACTTTTACTAACTGGGACGCCCATTATTGAACTACCAAGAGTATTACCAAGTCTCGCACGATCTGTTCTAGAATTTCTCCAGAACTTATTATCGTATCCAACACGTTTTGATGAAAACGGACCAAATTCGTTTTTAAGCGATGGAAAAATATTTTGTCTATACAAAAACCAGTTTGTAGTTATAACTTCGTTACCTTTACCGATACTTATGGCATCTCTATATGGCTCGTTAACCAAATCGTAATCAATATCAAATAAATTGTCTAATCTAACGTCATTAAAAAATATTTTTTCATTAGTGTTGGTAAATTTCAACGTTGCGTTATCTATTGAGACTTCTGTACCATCAGCCCTCAAAATATCATAATTAATATAAGATACTCGACCCTTAGTAGAAACAGGTCTTAATTCAAATGTAGTTAGTTGTTTATCTGAGCCGGTAGCAAAGGTGAATATATTATTTCTTCTGCTTTTTGATAAAACTCTATGATTGCTTTGTCGGGTCTTTTGCCATCCCCAGCCATACGTGGCGCCGCGGCTCGAAAGTAATTGATTCAAGTAGTCAGGATTGTTAGCACCCACCAAAGCATCATTGGTATAATTTGAGACATCTTGGTCTGCTGGATATCCTAGAGTATTTGTTGTTAAATCGATCGGCTGGTTAATAATAGAGTTTAATAAATTAGTTGGCTGCATTATCCCATTTATGGTGGCTTGTGAGGCCGTAACAAAATCCCAGTAAAACTCAATACCATTGGAAGACGTTCTATATGGCTCCAGCTGATCACCGCGAGAAGTTCTTTGATAATCTGCGTATTTTATATCAGATATGTCTACTACCGATTGTGAAAACCATAAATACTGCCTGTCTGATTGCGGTATTGGCCTTTGGACGTAAAAATTATCAAAAATCGAGCCTGTCCTAAACAGTGTATTTTCGCCATTAGTGGAAACGATTTGTTGTTTCGTGTTTCTTTGCGTCTTATGAAATGATGGTAATTCATCTGCCGTCACACCGGGGTTACTTACAAATAAAGAATCTCTACCAAATTTAGCTGAGTGTCTTGCATAATGCGAATTTAGTCCAAAGTCTTTATTGTGGATATCGCGCACTCTCATTGTAGAGGGAGTACCGCCGGGTGCTTCTGAAATTGTACCAGAAGGGCTTTGAAACGGTTTTATGACTGACATGTTTCTATTGTTAGCACAATTGTATACAGACAATTCTGACGATTTAAAATCTAAGTACCCTCTACTTTGCACCTCAATCCCGCCGGGAGCAGAGAACCTGTTAATCATGATTGTTTTATTGGGATTTTGATCTAAGTATTCAGTGCTATAGTCATCTACAAACTGAAAATGTGATTCTTCGCCTCTTCGTATATCTAAAAATGTGCGTGCGTTCGTAGTAAACTTCACTTGGCTAAGCTGAGAAGGCAATGTTGGTTGATTTTCTATGAAGGCTCTAGGATTACTAAACGCTCCAAAACTATGTATTACCTCATATTGTTGTTCAAAATTGCCAGGTACAGTTTTATTGTTTTTGATAGTGTTGATATTTTTAATATTTACCGGTCTTTTAGCTATAAAATCGCGATATAAATAAGCTTTTTCGTGATGTCTGTAAGGGTATTGATGCCCAATTGCAGGAGCATTGGCCGGCGGGTAATCAGCACCAACAATACCAATCGCCCCTGAAGGCACTGCTTCGCAAGTGCCAAGTAATATTCTCCAAGCTTCTGGTCTATTATTTTGCTGATCAGCTCCCGTGTTCAATGCCACGTGTCTTGACTGGTGACCACCAACAATATCATTAGTAAATGGACCCTGTAGTGGTACTTCTGATTGAGCACCATACACATCATTATGTACATTTGTGATTATTAAGTTTTTAGCAACTCTGGATATAACCTCAGAATTGTAACCTGAATTTACTTCAACACTGGAGCTAAAAACATTAAACGGGAAAGCTGTTGTAGATTTAAAGTTTTTGTACCCAAGTCCGTCTTCCCAGTCACGGCCGGTATTTACCTTAAATATTTTCTTTTGTTTGAGGATTTTTTCTGATGGAATGCTCTCATCACCAAATACAGGAATTTGAACAGATTCGCTAACAAACCCAAGCATCACATTTAATGGCACAAATTTGCCACCCTCAGTATTAATTGGACCGCCGGGGCTTGTTATCGACGAAACTAATTCAAAATTCTTATTGCTTTCAAAGTTCACTCCACCTTTGATGTCTCTGGTTAAAGTTCTGTCTGTATTTAAATCAAAACCATAGGTTTTGTTTTCAGTAAAAACATTGACTCTTGTTGATAAACTTTTACCTTTTCTAATGAAGGTAGAAGGTCTATAAGTAGTGCCGTCTAATTTTCTTAATAATGGCGCTGCGGCGGCGCCAGAGACAGTTGGGTCTGAGTAAATTATATCTCGAATTTTATTTCTTTGCGCATCTATCGTAGCATCTCCAGATGTTATTTCACTTGATGCTCGATCTGCTCTTTGTTTCCAAAATTGTTTACGAATTTTTGTATTTCTTGGTGAGGCAGGACGCGGAGATGAAAAACCAAATAAACCAAAAATCGATGGATCACCTACACCAGCTAGCGGCGGTGCGTCGGGCATTATTCTTTCAAGAGAAAATTTATCTCCATCAAAAATCATTAAGCGATTTTGATATTTATTTCGCTCTAACACGTGACTTTCAACAACATTTTGAATATCATTTATGTATTCGGCTGATGCCGGTATTAGTTGCGAAACAATTGTTGTGATCGAGTCATCAAACCACTTATAATATTTTGTGAACTGCTCGACTGTTTTTCTTCTTTCTACTCTTCTAAAGAATATTTCTCTTAATTTTTCTAAACTTTTGTATCTATCTCTATAATAATTAACCGGATGACCAATAACGTTATTGAAATCAATTACTCCTGCAAAAAAGTCTAATATTTCCTGTGAAATCGCCTCATACAAACTTTTCTCTAGAGAATAAACAAAATTAGGCAAGATTTCCTGTCTTCTTAAGTTTGGCACTAAATCATCTTCAGAGTTAAAAATTTGAACCATATCTGAAGATACAGGTCTTTCTGGATCAATAAAACGATAGGTATTGACTCTTTTTGCAAGATATCCGTCACTGATAAGGCCAGTGTTAGTAGAACCACTTAAACGAGATTGTCCGGGGTAATACAGACCTGAAATTCTACCAAGCCAGCCAAAATTATTTTTTGTTTGGAGAGAACCAGAACTAAAATCTTCTACAGTTATAGAATTTGTAGAGCCGTAATCGCCGCCGCCAGGTATTCTAAACTTGTGAATTCCGTTAGCAGCAGTGGCCAGTTCAGACACATTTCTAAAATTCCAGTTTAATACTAATGATTTATTACCTAAAGATTCTTGATAAAAATTATTTGGATCCAAATTAAGAGGGCTTAAGTGATTAATTGAGCCTGAGACTCCAATATTTTCCATGTCTAAAGAATGCTGTTGCAAGTCTCCGTCACTTAAATGTTGCGCCCAAAATGCAAGTGAAGAAATCATTACATCTGAAGGATTTATAATCGTTCCTAAAACATTTTGTCTGTGGGCACCAACAAAGCTTCTTTTACCAGATAAAATATATTTTTTACCAACCGTGTCTGACACAAAACTGCTTACGCTAAACGAATCAAAAAGATCAGTTGTTATTGCTCTATATCCCGAAAAAACAAGTTCGTATTGATCTATATTGGTTGGAACCGGGAAGACAGAACTAACACTGTTGCTGGTGCTTCCAGAAAGTAGATAACTACTTGAAACAAACGTTTGAAGCGGATAATTTTTTGGCCTTACTCTAACCGACAAATTCCAGAGATTATTATCGTAAACATTATTATAAACTGAGCTGGTTAAAGTTATTTGCGACCCAGCTGGGTTAGCTGCTGATAACTTAAAATAACCAGTTCTAGAGCCAATTTCATCCCTAACAAAAGTAACTTTAAAATTACCATAATCAATGCTATCAGAAACTTCGGTTAATCCTCCGCCGGCGCTTGAGAATAACCCCGCCACGTTATTTGAGTTGGTTCCATCAACAGTAAACGTTCCGAATAGTGATACCTCTTTTAAATCTTCCCTTAACCTTGAATCAGAAGCTTCTAATTCATTGTAATAAGGGAAATATACATTTGATTCTAAAGTAAAGCCATGGCCATATTGAAACGTACTACCGGTTATTGCACCGGCAATTAATCCGACGCCGATAAAATAGGGAAAATCTTTTTCTATAGATGAACTTAACTGACTATCAAGTGCCGCTTGGTGAATAACACCACCGTGGTTGGCAGTGATAGAAAAATTAGCCATATTTTTGGTGACAAGATTTTGCTCTAAATTATTTCTTAGAATAAATTCAGTGTTGTTTGAATTAATTTTTAGTTTTAAGAGCTTGTCATCAATGTTAAAACATTTTAAAACGTTTTTGACTGCTTGTTCTGTACCTTTTGATTTGTATATTTCGGCTAAGTTGTTGTATAGATTTTGATATATAAGATTTTTTGCTTCACTAATTTCATTTTCGAAATTTAATTTTTCAGACCGATTCATAAATTTTTCTAAAACGGTTGAATCAATAAAAATTTCTGGTGAATACAAGCCCAGTGACTGCGGCAGATGCTCAGCAAAAGATATTGGCTTAAATGTTCCGCTAGTGTGTGTTTGGTGTCTTAGTTTTGGAACTTCCCTTATTTGAGAATATAATTTGTCAAAATAAGCACCCATAATATGTGTGATGTACTTTAAGTCAGTATTATCTGTTTCATCAGCCTCTTGTGTAATCCACGATGGCACTAAATTAAGTAATGAAGTGGTGTTTTGATAATCGTAGTAAGAACCAGAATCAAGCAGGCGACTTTGTAAGCTGATATATTTCGGATGATTTGTCCTAATTATTGGATCTAAAAATTCTTTGTTACTGGCCGAAGATGATACAATCGCAGAGCCAGTATTTCTAGCTGCTGCGGTGTATCCTGTCCAAGTTGCGTTAGTAGCTCGGCCGGCGTAATCTAAAACTATGCTATCAGTAGCAGAATCACCAGTTATTCCTTCATTAAATTTGTAGTACACTCCAAGGGTGGTATTAGAAATATCACTGTTAACTCCACCACGAACTTGTCTAAACCAATTTTGACCAATTTCTTTTGGATTCCGTGCTGTTTTCCAAAATCTAAATTCGTCAAGAGAGCCACTCAGACGACCATTATTGGCTACAGCTGCTTCTGGATTCGAGCCATGGATGAGCCGACCAGGTGGCGTTGTTTGCAAAGCACCTATACGACCTTTTAAATTTTTAGAATTAAATTCTGAGACTGTATGGGTGGTAGTCTTTATTAGATACGCACTATATATTGCTTTAATTTCAGCTTCTGTTAAAATAGAGTTCCAAACTGCAGCATCGGCTATTTGACCGTCAAATTGACGTTTAGCATCACTTCTGTTACCAATGTAACAGTCATTGCCGGCGATGCCGGAATAATTACCAGCAGGCGTCTGTAGTTCTGTCACTGTGCCGGCGGCTACAGTTTTAGGAACACCATTAATATAGAATATCGGATCATTTGTAGTACTGCTAGCATCATAAGTTACAGCTACGTGGATCCATTGGTTTTTGCTAGTCATTGCACCGTAATTTGTATTCCAAACGCCGTTGGTGCCCGTCCATTTTACAGATAATTGAATGTTATCGCCGGTGCCGTTTGATGTCATGAGTAATGCGACGTCGGTGAATCCAAAATCAAATATACGGCCGAAACCACCTCCGCCCATACCGCTTGTTGGCCCGAGAGCGTCTGGGCGAATCCAAGCAGCTAAAGTCATTTGCTGGGTTGAGCCGTTAGCGGTGTCATTTCCAATGATATCATCCCACGTATCTGCTGTTCCAATGTTAATCTTTTTCGTATTATCAAGGCCATCAAAGGCTAAACTACCGGTAGTGGCTTGAATATATTTACTCGGATAATTTGTAGTATCAATTGTTGGAAGCTCGCTGGCACTTAAAAATGAGCCGTGCCTGCCATTTCCACTCATATCATCAACTTTTAATGTAGCAGAAGAACTATTGTTTAGTCTCCACCAACCTTGCAAATTTTTTGCTGAGGCATATGAATTTTCTATGGCGTGTGGCCAGGACCTTTGATAATTGTTTGAGCTAGACAAGTGGCCAATTGCTGTAGTTGCTAAGTCATATGGCACACGAGTTGCGGTATCGTTTAAGTAACCATTTACATAAAGTTGCGCTCTAAAACTAGATCCAGTGTTGAATGCTCTAATTGCATAATGATTCCAGTCACCAGAACTACTGTGTAGGACTGCTTGTCCTAAAGACAGAAATGCTTTTGTACTGTGTGCCCCAGATTGAGCAGTAATAATAAAAGGTCTTTGCGCATCACCGCCGACGCCATGGGAAGAAGTAAGCTCGATTAAAAGCCGAGCACCATCAGCATCATATACTTGATTCCACATGTCAAAAATAACTTGCTTGTTTGTTTGAGTGGCAGGATTTAATGAGCCAGTTTTTAGCCAAAATTCAACTGTGACCCCTTCGTCAAAATTGGTTCTCAGATTAGATGTCCGAGTTCCACTTCCGTAGTCGGTAGGTAAGCCGGCGGTTGTGTAGATGGATTCGTCATAAATATTAGAATAATTATGCTTACTATTATTAGGATTAGGCATCAAGTCTCTTAAACTTGTGCTTGGTGCAGAACCGGTTCCAGGACCTCCAAAAAAGTCGATAGCTTCAGCATCAGATACAATGCCATAACCCTGGCCATTAAAGGCACCATTGTATGTTGAACCTAACCCTATCGTAATATATCCTGTGGTTCTAGGGTATTCATTATCTAAAATATATCTTTCAATATCTAAACAACCGTTAAGAAATTCATTTTTCTCTGCCTCTGAACCATCATAAGGATAATAATCTGTTATTCGCGTAAGTGCTGATTTATAGTATAAACGAGCGGAGCCATATCTAACAAAATTTTCTGGCTTAGAATAATCTATTTGTGGAATAAATCTTTCTTGATCCGCTTTTTTAAGTTCAACATTTCTTTGCGATTCTACATCTTCAGAAAATAAATCTTTTGATGTAGAATTAGATACAAATTCTTGAACTTTATTTGTTGATTCAAAAAGTTTTTTAATACTCATTCTTGCTCACTCTAAACTTGAATAATTCATTTTGCTCTTGCCAAGAACTAAGTTCTTCATCATAAAAAGCAATCTTAAACCCATACTCATAATCAGGCTCTAACAGTTTCATGTCAAAATCAAAATAATTCCCAGATACATCACAGGATAATCCTGTGGCTAGTATACCCGAGCCGGTATCATGTGCTATTGCCTCTAATCCATCTCTAATTCTCAAAACTCTATATGAGGCGGTTGCAATGGTTAAATTTGGCGCAGTAGCAATCGCTTTGGTGTAAATTGTAGGATTCCAATTTTTTTCTCTTACATAAACATTTAATCTAGCTATTTGATTGCACATGTAACTGTTTTGAAGATTTGTTATATTAATAAAGTATGTGGGCTCGCGAGGGTGACCGGCGGTACCTATTGAAACAGGCTTTATAGTCCCTGTGTGGACTTGAGTACTCCCTAACGTCCATACATCATGTAACGTGGTAAGAGAGCTAGTAACCTGCAATCTGGCCTTATAAACACCCGTTTCTACTTCGTTAGCTGAAACAGCATAAGCTAGGTTGTTATTTACATTTTTAATTCTTAACGTAGAGCCAGTAGGTTCGCCAGCAGAACTAGAATATATTGATACAATTAAAGAATCACTAGAGGGGATTGTCCTCAATCTTCCGCGCACATAATTGTAAAAGTAAATATCATTTATGTTTTCGCTTTTTGCTAACGAACTACTAATATAAAACTGGCCGCGGTGATCCTTGCGTGCAGAATCCCACTTAGCTTCAATTGAAGGTCGTTTAAAATAATATTGAGTCCCCCTTGCAAAAAACCTTTTAGTATAGAATGATGTGGTTGCTCCATCCGGAATATTTTGCGTTGGTTGATCTTGAGATGCTTTTACATTTTTTCCAAAACCTTTGGCTTCTTGGCTAGATGTAAGCTTGATACCCATTCCATAATTTGCTATTCCGCCACCACCAGAGCCCTTAATCCATCTTTCAACCAAAGGTGTGATGTTAATTTGTAAGTTTTCTAATCCATTTTCAAAAAGCTGTTCGTATCTATAGTCTGCGCTAGTGCCGGACAAAAAGTCTCCGCCGCCAGAAACCGAATTCCATGAAGCGGTAGCAGACGCGCTCATCCAGTTGCTGCCTTCATTTCCGTTAGTGTTATCTTCATAATTTTCTAGATCTAGTCCAGTGCCCTCTTGCCATGGATTAAATAAAGGATTTACTACAAGCCTCATATTTCTAGGAACAGTTTTAGTAGTGGCAGCATTGTATAAATTTAAGTAAAAATTAACACTGCCACTGTCAGGAATTCTACCGGCAGTCCTATCATTAGAAATTTGATCAACTGGAAATTTAATTAAAACTCTTGAGAGTTCTTGTGAAGAAGTTGTTTGCCTACCATAAATGGAGTATACTTCTAATATATCTGCAACACCGGAATTCGATCCTGTGGCGCGCTTAGATAGATTGCTACTAAAAGTATTTACAATAGTGTTATCTGCAGATGCAGTATATAACCTAATCATTACTTAGCCTTCCCAACAAAATCAGTATTTTTAAATTTAAATTCAACAATCGCATTTTTTGGAATTATTAATCTATCTCCATCAGGAGATAAATTTTTGTTTATATTTATTGTTGCACTTGAATAATTTGTGCCAGTTTTGTTAAAAAGTCTAGCCTTAACGACATCCAGAACTCCAGCAACATTGTTTAAAACTCTATAAATATCTGAGATGATTACCGACTCTCCAATGTAATAATTATTGTTAAAATTATCACCTAGAGCCTTGACACAACGACCAATAACTAACTTTTTATCAGCGCCAGGGACAGTCTTTATATGAAATTCTATACCCATGTTTAAAATGTAAGGATCCAAAATATCTATGGTATCATTAATCATTCTATACTGATTTAGCCAAATTTTTAAATTTCTTTTGATAGTTGAGTTTGTTTTAACTAATTTGCCGAAAGAATCTTCAGAGACAACATACATATTTAAGTTTCTTTTTTGAGAATCCGGATCTTTCTGCACCGAAACTCTTTTTATTGAACCAAATTTAGAGTGCATTCTGTAGGCTAGATTTTCGTAATCTGCTTGTGTAACGGCCCTGTTCTGCGTAGGAAAGGTGTCATAAATTCTTTGTTTAATTTCTTCTGAGCTTGCATTTGAAACGTCACCGGTTATTGGAACTTCATTGTCAACTTCGATCGAATCCCTAACATCTTGCATTTTAGATATTACTAGTTTTGTTTTATCTTCAAAGTCTAAATTAACAGAACCTACTTGGTTTAGTTTTCCAGCTGCCACAGAAGAGTTACCTGGATTTGTGACTCTCATTGTTACAGTTAACGTGGTATTTTCTGGTACGACACCTAAAGCCTCATTTTCAGACAATCTAGTTGGATCAAACGACGTTGCCGTTACATATGATTTGCCAAACACACTCATAGCAACTGATTGAGGATCTGCGACTAAGCTAGATGAGCTTTGCTTTCCACTACCAAATTGTAAGAAAACCGCATCTCTATTTCTTTCGACCGTAAATTTTCTTGAAACTAAAGTTGGCTTTATAATGGATGCAACATTATCGTTTTTGTAATTTGTATTAGAAATTTCTTTATAAATGATATCTTGAGCAAGATAATCAACTTCAAAGTATTCATTACCGTCAGAGTCAAACACAGAAATAATTTCAGAAACATTTGCAGCACCAAGTCTTACTCTAGCAAATTTTTGAAAAGAACCAACATTTATTTGTTCAGTCATGAGCATGCCAGATACAACGCGGCCGTAAGCTTTAATACCGTAGTGAGTTGGAGAACCATTAGAGTCATTTCTAGCAACAACAACAGGGTTTTTTAAATCTGCAAAATTAACATTATCCATTAATGTAAAATTTAGTCCGCCTGAACTTTTAAATTGTGAACCTCTTCTTAGCACCGGCGCATACCTTCTATCTATCCCCAAGCCTGTCGTGCTTGCAGGCACAGTTATTAAAAATGCGGCTGTTCCATAAGTGGAGGGGCGCCCTGTAAACTTATATCCCAACACTTTGCCATGGCGAAGAATATTATTAAATTGATATGCAGTATCCAAAAAAGATTCGTTTACATTATAATCTAAATAAAATGATAGTTGATCACCAATATACGCAACGGCATCCATCATTAGAGAAGAGAACGAAGCCTCACTAAAATCTTGAAAAGAATCTGGGTATAATCTTTCTGCTATTTGATTCAGATCTTCTCTAATAGAGTCAAATTCTCTATTTGTATACTTGATTGGAATTATTTTTTTCTGATTATCTGCCATTTATAATCCTCTAAATTAAATAGTAAATTGTAACAAATCTTTGAGTCCAAGAGAAGGAATTCTGTATACTATGGCGACACCCAGTTTATTAAAATCTTTTTCTGTATCATCAAACAGCACACTATCAATTGTTATGACTGGTAGATAAGTTCCGGCTTGCTCTCTTATATCGTTTTCAATATCAACAAATATCGATGTATTAAAATTTTCAAATAAATAAGAACGAATCCCAACACCAAAGCTGGGTATCATTACTCTTTCACCGGGATCAGTCAAAATAATCATTTTTAAATTTTGTCTTATCAGTGTCTGGAAATCACTTATCATAGTGTATCCATCAACGTCATCTCTGGTAATTGGTAATTTAACTGCTAAATTGGACATGTTATTATCTTCTAATAATTATGGTATTATAATTTTATTTCAAATTTTAATCCAATATATCTGGCCCATCACAAAGATCTCCATTGGCATTATAGGGGTTTTCTCTAAGTCTACCTTTCTGCCACCATGGCAACACGCCAGCGCCGGGGGATGGAAATAATCTAGCTTTTAAGTTCCTAAGCTTAATTTTGGCTGCACTTGGTTCTCGGCTCTTATCTCCTGGCTTATCGGAGGCCGCGTAGTAATGAATCCTAAACATTTTCTTTATTCTTGCTCTGGAATTTCTTAATAGAATTCTATCCCACTCATCCCAAGTCAACGTAAACGGAGTAAAGTTAGGACGATCACTTGCATGCATCCAACCTTCATTGCCAGTTAAGGCGCTAGCATTAGCATCGTAAGTTGTAGTTTCAAAATCTAAATCATCATCCCAATAATTAGGCAATCCATATCTTTCTTTTTCTGGAGAAGGTCCACGACTGAAGGGTATGCTCTGTTCTGACGTATCTTGTTTAATCCAAATTCTAGTTCCCGGTTTAGCTTTTATACCAGTATGAAGACTATCACCATCATTCGATATCCAATCACTTTTAACGTCTGGATTAATAACCCTGTTGTATGCGTTTGGTTTTGGTCTTTTGCTAATATTCATAGGAAATTTAGCATCATCTTCACCTACGGTTACCTCACCCACGGATGCTAGAAAACCCATATCGTTATAAATTGCCAATGTCCCGGTGACTTTTTTAATTGAGAAAACATATCCGGTTAGTAATTTATATTTTGGATCGTGTATTAATTTTTGTAATAAACAATGTAAAAGTTTGCTACTCGGTTGCATCGTCTGAAACTGTTTAACCTTAAAATCTAATGCGTCTACTTCCACATCGGTGATTGGTTTATTCATGTAATAAAATCTTAAGCCATGGCGGACTCCAAGATTACCCTCAATTCCAACTTCAGCACCTTGTTCGCTTGTTATAATTTTTAAAGTTCCAGGGTAGTGATCCGATAAAAAGTCATCTCCCGGCTTAGACATAATTGTTGTTTTTGCTTCACCCGGGGATGTTTTTGCACCTGCCACATTAACATAGTACTCAATTTTAAATGGCTTGTCTGTTGTACAAGAACCTGCCGTTCCTAAAGGTGGCACATTACCAATGCCAACAGTTTCTTCAACAATTTCAATTGGTTGAGTTGGGTCAGAACCAGGCTTACCTGATTCGATGTCAGGACTGTATTCAATTACTTGTTTACGAACAGTGGATATTTGAATACCGTCTGCCACTGGTGTTAGAATATCGTGTGCGTCGTTACTATGAACGGCGCCGGCCATGTAAATTTCATTACCATCATCATCCATATGTATATGGTAATAACCGATATACTCTTGTGCATACGAAAATTCATCATCTTCGTTTTTATCGACAGCTACTCTGAACTGACCACCAGCAGTATAATACGGACCAGGAAAATTAATGCCGGCGCCCGATGGATCGGGGTTTCTTTTTGACGGTAAATCTATTGGGCTTTCGACTATTTTAGGACCGGCATAAATTATTTCACTACCAACGCACATTTTTTCAAATATATAATAGTTTAAATCAAATATTTTTGGATTAAATCCATTATCTTGCATATTTTTAGTAAACTTTTCACCCATTCTTGTTAATTCATAGTTTACTAGTTCTTGTAAAATAAGCTTTGCTGAGTCTTCTACTGATTTAATGCCTTCAAAGTTTTTTCGTTCTCGGTAACCTCGTAGTGTTTCAAAAAATCCAGCGTCACCAGTGAATTTAGCCTCCCATAAACCCGGGGTTCTTTGTGTTTTCTTTTGGCCATCTTCATTTGTGTATGTACGCTCATGACCAGTTCTGTAGGCATATGCATAGTTTGTTTGCAGGTTATTTATAGTATCAGCTGCTCTCTGTAAATAACCATTTCTAACAGGTTCGTCAAGCTCACCAGCACTAACTAAAAAGTCATAACATTCAACTGATTGTTCTAAAAAGCCATACCAAAATTCTTCATCCTTAAATACATTAAAGGCCTCCCAGAAGGCTGGTTGTGCATCTTTAAAATCTTCTTCCATTCTTTCTACAATATAAGCAGAA
>MDSZ01123945.1_pt1 | contig 13912 bp, 2 predicted proteins | sample 811201 | NCBI WGS metagenome assembly MDSZ01 (sample SAMN05326647, study PRJNA326480) | marine metagenome | isolation source: seawater | place: Indian Ocean: North | collected 2010
ATATTTTTGGTAACCTCTAGAATTCACGTTAATAATTGCTCCAGTTTTTGGATCTCTAGCAAGATCTCTATGACCCTCAACTTTATAAAAATCATCCATATTATGCTAATGCCATTACACGTAAGTTTTTAATTCTAGGAACATATACCTGATTAGTTGAAGTTAATAATATTTTAACTCTATAATTTCTAAAAGCAGATAAATTATCAGCAGTAAATTCATATTCACGGAATCCCAATTCTCCTGATGTGAATCCATAATCGTTTGATTTGACAACACGTCCATCAGGTAAACCAGAGTTATTTTTAGCAGAAATTACATTACCATTAACATCAAAGTTTAAATATCCTGGGAAAGGAACGAATGTTGGAGTCAATCCAGATTCATTAGCAGTGTAATAGAAAGCTCTAATATCACATTCATTATTACAATATGCATCCAATAGAAGTTTAATAGAAGTTGCAGGTTCTTCTAATACAATTTCTTTAGAAATGTATTGACATGCTGTTGGATCTGATAATAAAGTATTAGCTCTTTGATCGCTAACATAATCTGTAATTAAAGAATTAACTCTATTTGATGTTGTAATAACACTAATTCTTTCACCATCAATCATAGGACTTAATCTACTATCTGTAGTATTAAGATCTAATGTCATATTAAATGACTTGTTTCCTGGAATGTTAGTTAATTTTGCATCCTCATTAACCACAGATGCGATTAATCTTGGAGTAGACATATAATTCATTTCATTTAACTCTACAGGTTCAAACCCATTATCAACCCAAGGAATTTCAGTTCCACTCATACTCTGTGCAGTAGTTGTTCTTATCGAAGCAGTAACAGAAGTTCCACGTATAGTTAAATTCTCAACTAATGGAGTAATTACTTCGAATGGCATATTTTGCGTAGCATGAATATCACTTCCACCGCAGGATTTAGTTGACCCTAAGAATAATTTACCAAATCCAGCAGAAGTACTTCTATCTGTTCCATTATCTGTCATATCAACTTTAACATGATATGAATCATACGTAATTGAATTTGCCAAATCAGAATCTGCTAATGAATGAATTTTATTAATTCTAGCTAAAGAAACTCCTCCAAGTTCATATCTATAAACTGGAGTTCCAGCATCCCAAGTTTCACCACCAATAGCTCCATGTACATTAAACACTCCTCTAGTGGTTATACCTATAGTACTACCTGTAACAGATTCATATGAAACAATTTCTTGATCATCACCATCTCCAATTCGAAGATATCCAAAATTAGTAGTTCCTATTCCAACACCTTCAAAAGTTTCAAATATAGAAGAATCATCTACCTGAAGAGATGTATTATTATCTTCATCTAGAGCAACAGTTAATTTTGTAGGTTTAACATCAGGATCTGCCATAGAAATTTTAACTAAATTATCACTGAAATACATTCCATGATTTTGATGATCAACTTTTATATGTAATCCATCATTAACTTCTTTTAGAGAAGTTACCTGAACATCACCACCATATCCTGCATTCAATTCATTTATATTTCCTGCAGCATTGGTTAACATTATAGTTTTACCAGCACCAATAGTGAAATCACCCTGAACTCTATCTACAACTAATTCACTAGTAAGACCAATTCCAGTAATTGTTAATTTTGCATCTCTACCAACAGTATTGACACCTAAAGTAGTAAATCCAACTACATCACCGACAACATAACCACTTCCACCAGAGGTAATAGTAGCAGTACCAACAACACCATCCTTAATATAAACAGATGCTTGTGCTCCTCTTCCTTGTCCAACTTGAGTTACTAAGTTGACACCAGTAACTGTTCTCGATCCATCAGCAGGAGTATATCCAATACCTGCATTTGAAACACTCATCGTTCCAGTTGCAGCACCAGCAACTCCTATCAAAACTCCACTTGCAATTTCTGATCCACTCGAATCTTGGGAAATCTTACGTCCATTTAATAAAGCAGTATCAGCAACAGTGGTTCCAAGTCCTACTCTAACCTGTTTTGAGATTATATTTAGAGAATTGGGCATTAAATCTGGAACTTGTTCATTTCCTTGCTCTAAAGGTGGGTTATACACTTCCAGAGATCCAGATTCTAAGAAATCTGCTCTATAAAGAGTAAACTTAAGATCATCCCACTGACTTGGTTCCCATGTAGAAGCATTTTGTGACTTAAACATTGATCCCAAATAAGGTTGGTTAGAGATAAATGAGTCTGTTAACAAATCATTTTCACCAACTCTAGAAATATAAACACTATATTGAGTAGAATTAGATGCTAATGTAATAGCATATTCTTGATTACCTTCAAGATAAACGGGTGCTTTAAATGGAATATTTGTAGCAATAGATCCATCTGCAGAAGTAGTAATTTCTTCTGGAGTTACAACAACTTCGGAGAAAGGTAATATCTTTGTGGTAGGTGTACCATTCTGCATTGATCTTAACTGGAAGACCATAGGAATACCCTCATTATCCTTAGATCTAAAGAATACATCACAACTTGTTACATATACTCCCGTACTATCTTCAACTAAGAATGATTGTGCAAGCGGGTCATACCAACCAATGATTTGATCACTCTTTGTTACAGTACCAACAACTTTAGAATCTACTACTTCAAGTCCAGTAGCTTTTTCAATATATTCTGATTTAAAATGCTGCTTGTGTTGTATTTTAGCATTTTTTACAGAAATAATTTCTTCCTGAACTTTCTCAATTGTTCCTTGAGATCTATATGCTTCTTCTGATACAGTTGATGCGAAATTAACATCATTATCTGCGTCATTAATCAAAGTAAAGGTCTTTGTACCAGCTTCATATTTTGGATTATTTTTATTGTGAGGTTTTGGTATATAGAAGCATCCAATACACTCTGCAGATAGATCTGAAACCAATCTAACATCAGTCACTTTTGCTACTGCTTTACTCTTAGAACCTTTAATCCTTTCTCCTTTTTGAATACGACCAAACCAATTACCTTTAAGTTTAGTCGCCATAGTGTTTACATCTATGTTTAATATAGTTGAAGTACTAGAATATGAAGTTTCCATATCTTGATTTGTATATGGATTTGATCTATAAACCTTAGTAGGTGACTTTCTAGGTCCTTCTTTATGATTAATAGCAGCAATTTTAAGGTGTGTATGAGTTCCTTTAACACCTTTAGCAAAGGCACTTACATTTTCACCAGGTGTGAAAACACCTTTTTCCATAGTAATTTCAAGAAGTTTAGGGAAACACCACTTAGTAACATCCTCTCCATCAAAGAAAGCATATAACCTTGTAAGTGGTTTCATATTACGAGCAAAGAAAGCAATATTTCTTCTTCTCATATATGGAGTAAGTTCTGTACCTACTACTCTTTCACCAAGATTAATAGTATCAATTTGTTCAACAACCGTAGTTGATGTTCCGTGCTTAGACTTGATACCAGTCTTATATTCTTTTGATGTAGTAGTCTCAATTTGTTCGAAAACAGCATCTCCATAAACTTTTACAGCTTTTCCACCATTACCTTGTCCGTTATTAAAGTCTTTCCATCTTCCATTAACATGATGTCTACCATTTAAGAGACCACTAACCATCTTTCCGTCAGTCTTTTGAACATCAATGACTTCCATCTTAGTCCCTGTCCAATTCTTCTCCCAAGAACCCCAAACAATTGGACCAAATCCATTTTGAGGATCAACTCCAAATTCTTCTTGTGCTTGTTTCATTGTTTCTGCATAATTACCCATTTGTTCGGTAATTTTTGCTTCCAATTTAACAGTATCTACCCAAGTATCGGATGAAGGTAATAAATCTAGATTACCTTGCCAGAAACTAATGAGGAAAGGAGTTACACTTTCGGATCTTGTTGCAAATGATTGATTAATATACTCAACTTCAGAATAATCTAAAGATACAATACCATTCTCCCTTCTTACATTATTCCCTTCAATTTGTGTAAAGAAATCATCTAATGTTTCATTTTGATCCCCATCAGATACGGGACCAAACATCAAATCAATTGAATTAGTATAATGTCTTGGTCTAAGTTCTTTACGATCCCGATCAATACTATTGCTAATTCCAGTCTCTGGAAGAGATTCTTGGGTTACAAATGTTGTAAAATTATCTACAAATAATCCAGATTTAAACCTATTAAGTCCATCACCATCTGGAACAAACATATTTGCAGTAGCCACTTCCAACATTGAAAGTGTAGTATAATACTCAAGATTACGAATTCTATCTTCAAGTTTTTTGATATCTTTCATTTGATATCTCTTATACTTAAAGAAGTTTAAAGTAGCATGATCAACATGGAACAAATATGGAGGTAAAGTTGCCTGACAAATTTCTATAGAATCTTCTACAGGACCTGGTCTTTCTGGTTTTTCAGCAGGAACCCCAGTTTTAAGAATAAATTCTCCAGTTTTTGATAAGAAAAGTCTATCAATTCTTCCCAAATAGAAAGAATATGTTGTCTGCAATACTTCATCAGAAGCTAATATATTTGGTGGATTTTGCCCATCTACCTTGAAATTCCTTCCAAAGAATTCTAATGGAGATCTTGCCCCCGCAGAAACAGTATAGTTAGACACTCTAGGTCTTATATCGATTATATCAGAATTACGATTACCATCAACAGAACCTATATCTTTATAATTTATTGCATCATAAGATTCTACAGTAACAATATCACCATTATCCGTAGATTCATAATAAGCATTCTGGAAATAAATTTTTAACTTCTTATCTGGTGCAGTAGTTTTAATCTTTCTTACTACTCTAGCATAATCCCAGAAAGTGGATTCTTGACCTCTTTTCCACTCATATCCATCAGTTACTTCATAACTTGGATCACTTAAAGTAGATACTACTGCTTCACTAGCAGATTCAGTAGCAATTATAGATTCTCCTTCATTAAATTGAACACCATTTTCACGAATATATCCTAATGTAAGATCATTTATTTTTTCAGCAACAATAGCAATAGCACCACTATTCTGCCCTGTTATCCTTTCTCCTATTATAAATCCTGCAGTTGTTCCTGTTGTATTTTTTATTGCAGTTATTGTTGCTTGTGGGCATGAAGGATCACTAGTATCTGCGGATTCATATATTCCCCAAATTCTAACAATATCTGGATAATTTAATGATATATGTCTATCTTGAACTTTAGTACCAAATGGATAATTACCAAATGTTAATCCATCATTTAATGATGTTGTGCCAATACCAGATGATTCATTATTAGATTTATCAACAATGATAGAATTAACTCTATTAAGTACTTTTCTTTTTGGAGTTGGTTTTTCCTTTTTCAGGGTAGCAATAAGTTGAGCACCAGTATCTGCACTACCAAGATCAAAGAATTGTAATAATGTACCATCTGCAGTAAGTGATAACTTATCACCAGTTAAAGGTTCAATAGTTCCATCAGATCTTATTATAGAATATCTTTCTTCATCAAAAGGTAAAAATGCTTCATTTAATCCTGCTGCAACTTGTGCTGAAAGTTGATTATTTGCAATATCAACTTCAAAAGTTTTTCTTATAGTAATATATGAATCAGTTAAATCAACTGTAGCAATATTTTCTTTAGGTAATACAGTATAAAGACTAGAATCTTCACTTGTTGCCGTTTTTGATCCAATAATCTTTAAATCAGTAACCTCAAGATTTGCTTGAGCTAAATTTCCACGGTTTACTTTTGCAACGTTAGATACTCTTTCAACAATTACATAATTAGTTGCAGTACTGATTCCAGAACCTACCTCCTTAATTCTATTATAAGTTGGTTTCCAAGCAGCTAATGGGTTTGTCCATGAAACCAACATACCTGGTTTTGCCAATTTCAAGAATGTAGGATTCGGTGATATTATAGTAGAAATACCAGTATAATTATTGTTAGTTCTTTCAGTCATTGTAGCAATACCAACATTATATACAGTCGATTGCACCACATCTGCACTGAATGTATTAATTCCAGATACACCATTATTAGTTGCGTATACAGACTCCACATCTTGTAGAGTATGAGCAGTAACAGCTACAGCAATTCTATTAATACTTTGATCTGTATCAAAACTAAGACTTTCATTGTTTATAAACTCTCCAGTTACTTCATAACAAGTTAATGCTGTTCCAGCACTAACAGCATCTTTAAGGAAAGCAGTTGCTCCACTACTTTGCCCAGTTACAAAAGTAGGTACTGTCAAAGTAGTTGGTGTATTAAGAGCTATCTCAGTTGTAGTTTGAACATCATATAAACAAGCAGCCCAAACATTTGCTGCTCCATTAGATAGAGCTTCATATGAACCACTTTCTAATCTAAAATCATAAATTCTAGCAACACCAATTTCGTTTCCTACTAATTCATCACCATCACCTGATTTTCTCTTATCCCTTAAACTTAAATAATAAGTATTTCCAATTCCAACAGTAGGTGATCTATAAACATTGTTTAAATCTAAAGTTGGTCCAGTATTATATTTTATTGATTGCTTTTCTATAACTTTTGTTGTTCTTGGTTTAGGACAATCTAAAAAAGTAGCATTAACTGTCTCTATTTCCCAACCACGAACAAAAGCTTTACCTGGAGCAATTTTATATAATGCTAAATTATCTGTTGGAGTAGCACCACCAGCAGTAATTTGATTTTCTGTAAAAACTCCACCATTACCCATTCCATTATTAAAGGAATTTTTTAAAGTTGTAACAAATGGTCTTACATAATAATCCCCAGATTCTGCATAGGTTCTTCTAGCAAGAATATCTAAGAAATTGCTACTATAATCATCTTTTGGTTTTCTTACTGTTAAAATAACACCATTTTCTATCTTAGCTAATTCGCAGAAATATCCACCACCAGCAGTCGGTGCTTGAACAACCGTATTATTAGTAATATTAGTAATATTAGTGTTAGTAATAACATCACCAACAGATTCATCAATATTGACGGTAATATTTGTTACTCCTTCAGTAATATTAGTAATATTTTGGACGTTAGTAATATTAGTGGTATTAATAGTATCACCAGCAACTGGTTGTGGTGCTGGAGTAGTAGTAGGACTTGCAGTTAATGCTGAAACAACAGGACTTGGGGCTGGAGTTGGACTTCCACCCAAATCATCCGAGAAATCACCAAGACGTTTCTTAAATAAACCAGCAGTAATTTTTAATCTATCAGCTCCTGGTGCTGCATAATTATTAAATCCTTGAGAATTATCATTTAAAGATTGATCTAAATCTGCATTAATTATTTCTTCAGTAACAAATAATCCAACTCTCCAATTTGATACATTAGTATATTGATCTAGTAAAATTGTTTCTTTATTGACTGTTACAAATTGCCCATGAAAGAAATATACACCTTCTTCAATCTGAAAGGATGCACCAGTAATTGCAGCATTAACAGGAAATGTAGTAGCAAATGGAGTACCTGCTTCTATTGTTGTATTACCAAGTAAACCAGATAATATTGTTGTATTACTAGTTAATTCTTCTCCATCATCGAATACTTGACTTTGATTATCAGCAGTACTAGAACCTATGTAATTTACATAAAGAGTAAGTTGTGATCTTTCTGATTCTGCAGGAGATAAAACTCTATCAACAATCGCAGTAACACCAGAACTTACTCCAGTAATTTTAGATCCAACCAGTTGGTCTGCATAAGCAGAGACAGGAACCCCTTGAAAATTATTATTAAGTTGTATACCTCTATATAATTGATTATATCCAATATTTCCTGGAATTACTTTTGCACCTTCTTTAAAAAAGTGCTTACCAAATTTTTCAATCTGATTCTGTAGAATAGATTGAAGAGTTGTTAATTCTCTCGCTTGTACTGGATAACCAGGCTTAAACAGGACTCTTGCAAAATCATCAGTTGCCTGAAAATCGTCAAAGTATGGCGATACATTGAGGTTAGTTTGTAGGGGCATAGTCCTTTAAAATTGCAAAATGACTTTAATATCTTCTTTTTGATTTTCAGACCGTACTATAGCAGGTCTATTATCAACATAAATTATATTTCCTGAGTATTTTTTAACTTCAGGACCAGAAATACCATCGGAAAATTCTTGTCCAAGGTAATATGTCCTACTATTTATAGTGGTGGAGACACCAGAAAAAATAGTAGCAATAGCTAAATTAGAACCAGTTGTTGGTACAATTGTTAAATTTCCACCACCATCAGGAGAACTAGTAAATTGATTTAAATTAAATCCCCAAGTTGGAGATGTTTGTGCAGTACCAACGGTATTAAATCCTGCAAGAGTTCTATCTTGCCAGTATTTTAACACTCCAGTAACTTGATCATAATTTACAACTCTTCCAACAGCAGTAACTCCTGTACCAATTTGTTGTTCAAAATAAGAATCTGCTGTAAATGTTGCTGTACTATAACCAGTTCCTGTTAATCTAAGAGCACTTAGAACACTTGCTTTATCAACAGTTAAAAGTGCTTCTCCTGTTGATAATGGATTTTCAACAATACCCACTCTAGCAATTTGATTTCCTGTTATAAAATCTGGATTTTCATTATCATTTTCAATCCTAGAATACATCATAACGTTCATAGCACCTAATTCTCTATAGATATCAGCACCATGACCTCCTTGAGGAGAAATGATAACATCAAAAGTTGGTCGTGTTGTCCCAGTAGGAACTCCACCAGCAATTAAATCAACATTCCCGTAAGTATATCCAGATCCTTGATTGGAAATTGTTATTGATTCAACTTGCTGATCTGCATCAACGATTATTGTGCATTCAGCACCAGTACCATCACCTTGAATAGGAACAGCAGTATAAGTTCTATTTGCAGTTCCAACACCAACACCACGGTTAGTTATTGTTGCGATTTTAATAGATCCATCTACGGCATTATTTCTTATAGGAGCATTAACAATACTAGTATCCCATTCAACGGGAACAGGAATAAAATCAGTCGATTCAAATTTTATAATATCTGCTGGTTTAATAGTATAAAGATATTTCCAGATATATCCATCACCACTACTTCCAGCATTTCTTGGTTCTAAATCAGTAAAAAGTGGTTGATCTAATGAAGGTCTACCATTTGGATTATCAGGATCCGTACCATTTTGAAGACATTCATAAACCCTATAATCTTCATTTACTACAAAATAATTTGATGAATATAAATTCGTAGCACCAGAAACCTTAGCAGGATTTGACCTACTAATATTTTGACGATACATATCATATGTTGTTCCAGATGTCCAAAGTCTCTTTGGGACTACCTGTCTAACATCATCTGCATTAATTTTCTTTAATGCAATCATCGAATCCCAATAATCAGATTCTTCAGTAAAGTTATCTTTAGGAGCTGGAGGACTTGTATCCCAATCACTTTGTATATCTGTAGGATTAGGTAATCCTACAAATGAATAATATGACTTAGCATCAGTAGATACTCCAGCAACAAAGTTCTTTGCATTTAAGATTCTAATTTGATCAGTTATAATAGCAGACATTTGATGACAGATATTTTTTATTTATTTATCAAAGATTACACGGTATAGTTTTTATATTTAAGAGAAGCATATCTCTGTACCAAAGCAGAAGTATGAATACCAGTAGCAGGAATAACAGTAACAATTCCAACTGGAAGACCTATTCCAGCAAAAGCACCAACTGAGAAACTACTTTGGGCAACTCCTATACCATTTTGATTATATGCTTGGAAAGAATTTATACCAGACCTTGAAGGTAGGGTAATCAATCCCCAACTATAATTACCATAGAAATCAGAAGTTCTAATTCCAACAGTTCCATACCAACCAGATGGGGTTGATCCAACTCCAACTGTAACCCTTCTAACATTTGTAGTAATACCAGAAACTGATGTTGATATACTGACAGCAGCAGTTACTTTATAAACAGTATCAGCAAAATGAGTTGCTATTCCAAGTGTAGTGGAACCATCTAAAGAAGTCATAGATGTAGTTGCAACACCAACGTTAGAATTAGTAATAACAAAATAATCATTTACACTTAGAGAACTTAAACTAACAGCAGTTGCAACACGATTAGTGTTTCTTAATTCAGAATCATATGGAATATGAAGATCAAATTGAATTTGATTACTAGTTGTAGTTCCAAATCCAACAATTACACCACTATCACCAACATAACTGCTAACATTATCAATCTCATCAACAGAAGCAGGAGGAGAAATAAGAACTTGTGGAGGACTATCAGTAGTATATCCATAACCAGGATTAGTAATAGCAATACCAGTTATAGTTCCAGCAGCACCAATTGTTACTGCTCCAAAAGCAGTTGTAGTCGTACCAATACCAACACCACCCATCATTGTATTACCAATACTTACTGTTGCAGTAGTATAACCTACTCCACCATCTGATATTACAATGGATGATATAGTTCCAAGACCAGAAACTATAGCAGTGGCAGCAGCACCAGTTTTAGTCTCTTGACCAACAAAAGCAATCTTATCTTGGAAATTAAGACTAATATCACTCTCATTCTTAGGATCAAAGAATGGTCTTATACTATCAACATAAATTGCAGTTGATCCCACACCAACAGTTTTAATAACATATGCTGATGGTTGAATATTTGGTTCATATATTTCCCTATCTTTAGCAATTTCCTGCTCATTAATAATCCTATCTTCAGTTTGACGTACCCAAACAACAGGTCTCATTAAATCTGCATCTTGAGTATTTCCTGGTCCAAAGTATGGTGTTGAAATAATAGAATCTGTAGCGGTTACAGTAGTAACTTCTCTAGGATCTTCTTGAAGGTAATCTGGTTGACCTATAGAAGCATCGTATCCTAATATTATATCATCACCTGGTTTAACAGTTTCTAATACTGGTACTGAATTAACATCTACTCCAGCAGTTCCCTTATAGAACATAATTTTACATGTATCACCTACTTTAGGTGCTTCAGTAAAGGTTATTATACTTCCTCCAGTAAATGTATATGCTTTACCAGGAATCTGAAGTACATCATTCACAAATATTAAAAGAACATCTTGTACATTAATTTTGGATCCTTTACCTGATAAAATAGATACCACATTATCAGCTTTCTTTAATTGGAAGGTAACGGTGGTTCCATCAAATAAATTTTCTATTTTATCCATCATTTCCAATTGACCAAAGTTCCATCCAGTCATTTCATCACTAAAGACATCATCAATCGTAAGTTGGAACTCTTTTGATCCAAAATCAGCAGTTGTTGGAATACCAGTTAATCCACCTACAGGAACAGTTAGAATTTCTCCATTACCATAACCATATCCTCTATTCGTAATATTGAATGAAATTACACTAGATCCTTGTCCAACAACGACATCAATAGTTGCAGTTGATCCTACTCCAGTTACAGAATCAGAACTATAAATCAATGGCATATTAGAATAAGAAAGTGGTGCATCGATCTTTATTAAAGGAGGACTAGATTGACTGTATAATGCTAATGTACCAACTCCAGTAACTGAACTAATACCAGTAATATAACCATTATTGATTATTGCTGTAGCAATACCAGTAAAGTAAGTTGCATTCTTACCTTGTGAACTAATTCCAACATTTACTGTTTGAATTCCTGCTCTATATCCAGAACCACTATTTCCAATACTAATAGATGCAATTGTTCCTCCAGAAGAAACTACTGCAGTTGCACCAGCAGAAATTAATGGTTGATATCCAAACCCTTCGGTAGAACCCACAGAAACTATAATACCACCAACAGGGAAAGTTGATATTCCAACATCATCCTTAATGGTTTTTGCATTACCTACAAATGAGATAGTAGTAATTCCTGCAGTATCATCAAAAGTATAATCATAAGTTGCTCCTCTTCCCTGAACAACACTGTTAACTAAGATTAAAGCACCAGTTGATATTCCTACAAAATCAGAACCGTTAACCTTTAAATCAAATTGATTTCTAAGACCATTAAATTGATTAGAAATACTATCAATAATATAATTAGAAGAATATGCTTCATTCGTTCCACCAGTAATTCCAGAACGCATAAACATTCTACCTTGGAAACTATATCCAGTAGAAATACCAGTCCAGTCCCTATCATCTGGATCATTAGTATCAGTACTTAATGGAGTATTTCCAACTGGAGCATCAACAAAGTTTAAAGTATTCTGAACAATATTGTAAGCACCAATAACCTTTGTTACAATAGTATCAGTGGCATATCCTGCAAGAGGTGTTCCCATCCATCCTCGGTCAACTCTAATACCATTAGATACACCAACACCAATTTCTGTAATTTGTACAATTTCACCAGTAGTACCAGCACCAAGTCTAACTAGATCTTCAGCAAAGAATGAAGTAATTCCACTGAAGTAGAAAATATCATCAGTAGTGAATACAATCTGAGAAAGATGAGAAGTAACGGCTGTTGCAACAACTGGTGACTGAATAACATTATCAAGAGCAAGAACAACTTTAGAATTTTGATTAGTTGCTACAAATCTATGAGATGATCCAATACCAACACTACTAATATCTAATGCTTCTGGTATAGTTTTAAGAGCATTTTCTGCACTAGATGCCAATCTAATCGTATTATCATCAACCTTAATAACATATACATCACTAGGTACTTTATCAGTTTCACCAATCCCAACGAAGGTTGCCGAACTAATTCCAATAGCTTGAGTAGCACCAATACCTGCATGAATATACTTAACTTGTTCACCACTAACAAAGAAATGATTTGGTATCGTTATAGTGCTTGAAGCAACACTTACAATAGAAGTATCATTTCCTACAAAATCTGTATTAAATATTTCAGTATTATTATGAGTTAATGGGAATGCTCTCTTAATATCATTAAGGGTTCCTCGATAAGTACCATAGTTAGTCTCTATTGTACCATTATTAAATTCAATAGTATCTTTATCATCATCCTGAATCTTCAATGCATTCATATATGTGTTAACCTGACAAGCAATATTTGCATTTGGGGTAAATGTAATCTCACAATAAGAAACTCCACCTTGATTTTTCTGCAATCTACTTCCAATAGTACCCAATCCTGAAAGAGTTTCTATATTAGCCCATTCAGTATCATAAGAAGTTCCAATTCCACTTTCTTCACTATAGTCTTCCAAAACAAAGAATTCTGATAATTGATGTTCATTATTTGTGGTATCAGTAGCTTGGACTAAAACATAAGCACCATCATAACCATCAGTTTCGGGATTAAATTGGGTTGGGAAACTTGCAATACCAACAGGAACAGGAGATCCAGAAGACGAAATTGTATTTACTCTTGCTTCAAGAAGAGAATGTTTCAAACTAACAGTTCCAATTCCAGTAGTAGTGTTTCCAATTGCCACTTGCATAGTATTGACTATACAAGTAGTTCCAATTCCAGCATTTGGATGGAAATCAAGTTTAACTGTTCCACTTTGAATATAAGCAGAATAAGTTCCAAATCCTTGGGCAAGGTTTGCAGAATTTGTAACCATTTCACCATATTCTAGAATATCTACTTCACTTCCATCATGAAGTAAATTAATTTCTTCAAATTCCCAATCCTCACTATTAATAGTTTCTCCATCTCCACCAGCATCTGGTGTTATACTAACTAAAATCTTAGCAGAACGATATGTTGTACCTAAACCTACAACCGTAGTAGTTGTTCCAGCTGCAACTTTTGTACTTGTTGAATCAATATAAACACATCCAAGACTTGTAGTTCCTATACCTAGATAATTGTCATCTAAATTATATGATAAAGTAGAAACATAATAATCATTTTTCTTAAATCTTGTAGGATAGAATAATACTTGACCCTCTGTACCAGAAATTTGGAAATCAAATGTACCTAAATCATAAACATTATCAATCTTTGCATATTGGTTAATATAACCA
>MDSZ01192726.1_pt1 | contig 13911 bp, 19 predicted proteins | sample 811201 | NCBI WGS metagenome assembly MDSZ01 (sample SAMN05326647, study PRJNA326480) | marine metagenome | isolation source: seawater | place: Indian Ocean: North | collected 2010
GCTATCAACAAAATTAAAATACTTAAAATAATACTCTCAAAAAAACTATTATCTCTGTAATTTAAATATATATATATTGTTTGAAAGAAATATATTGTTATTTTTTAGTTTTATGATTTATTTATTTACCTAAGAGAACTAATAACAACAATTTATATATTGATAATTTTATACTTTATTACTAACTTAATTTTATGTTTGCTTTAGTAATTATAACTCTTTCATCTATAGATTCCTTACCTGTATTTGATAAAATTAAAATATATGAGACAGCTTTTCAATGCAATTCTAAAATTATTGAGATATATAAAGAAAAGAGGAAGCTCATTGCTAATTACCCTGTCTCAGTAAAATTAGAAAAAGATCAAAAAAGCCATAATATGCTAACATTTATTTATAAAGAAGATTATAATAAACCAAAAAAAACTGGTATTTATAGATGTATTAAAACCCACTAATTTAGAATTTAAATTTAATACTACTTCAAAAAGAAAAATAAGAACTATTTTATAGCATACTTTTTAAAGTTAGACGAGATTTCAAAGTTTTGTAAAAATACTATTTATAATCATAAACATTAATTAACAAAGTTTGTATTAATACATGACCAAAAAATATAGTTTCTGTGATGGTATTCTCTATTTTCTAATCTTAAAACTCTATTTTTGTTTTGATCAATAATACTATCAGCATTTACCTCATTTTTTAATACATCTAACTGTTGATGACATTTATCCATATTATCATAAAATTTAGCTATTGATATTTCAGGAGCTTTTTCAGGACTGGTGATTGAAATAATTGTTATTGTTAGTGCAACTTTGATCATGTAATTATATAAATATACTATATCAAATATTACCTAAAATAAAATATTATATTCGCACTATCTTAAATAAATAAAAAAACATATAGCTAAAATATCAAAATTAATAAGTAGATATTATTCTATTATTATAGTTCCTATCATTCCCATCTCATAGTGTCTAAGATTTACCTTGCTATCCTTAACTTTACATTGTAAATCATTGAAGTAACCAGTCTTTATTGGAACAAACCACCATTCTAATTCTTGCTTAGGCCATACTTCAACCTCGCTAATCACTCCTTTAATTTCTGCTATTTTATCAGCGTCTTTTTTAATTTGTATTTTCCTAGTAAAAATTGCTTTACTAAACTTTTCTGATGAAAAGTAATGTTTTGAATCACTTATATTTACTATTTTTAGCTTATATAACTTTCCTGTAAAAAATTTTATTTGATTAGGTGAAAAAAAATGTCCTTCCCCTAATGTTCCCTTTAGAAAGATAGTTTTCTCGATAGGTATTTGCTTTGTCAAATCTTTAGAAAAAGCAAAAGCAACCATAAAAAAGTTACATATTAAAAAAAAAGCTATTATGTTTGTATTAGCTTTAATAGTTTATTACCTTAGTTTTATCCTGGGAACATGCAGCATGGAAGTCGTTCATCCCACAAAATAAAGCCTGCTTAATGCAATCTTTTTCAAAAATATTTCTTACCTCTGCACAAGGTTTACAAACTAATAATTTTGAATTTTTATTATTTATGAATTCTTTAAATCGTTGTGGAGGCCCTACTGGAAGGATATTGTCGGCGAAACCTTTGAGTGCTAAATTAACAGCGTCGTGAAATAACATTATAGTAACTTTATCTTTTACTTGGAGTGCTGAGGCAGCAAAGATAAAAGGTAACATAGCCCTTGTTGTATCTGTAGGCCCCCAACTGGCTGATATAGCAAAATGCATTATAAAATCCTTTCAAATATAATGATTAAAGTAATAATATTTTAACCTAAAATCTTTTATTATGAAATTTTTATTAGTAATTATTATATTTCCTTCTTATAAAAAGTTATTTTCTGTTTAATGTTAATTATTTTGATAATATTTTTTTTAATCAAAGCTTATTATACTGAAGATTTAAATGAAAAGCTCAGAAAAACTTAAATTTGAAAAGACTAAACCTATTATGATAGAGCTAATCGACCACCAGACATTATGTATCTAGTTGATGGTTTATAAAAATTTCTAAATGAAAATCTTTTAATATCTTTAAGTGTAATAATACTTCCTCCTCTTAAAGTATAATAATTATTCTTAAACCAAGGCTGCGAATACTCCTTGTAAGGAAAAGGTTTAAAGCCTTTGTAGCCAAAAAATTCATTAGAACACCATTCCCAAACTCTATATTTTTTTTTCATTTTTTTAAATGAGGCCTCCCATTCAAACTCATGTGGAACTCGACAATTAGAATATTTCGCAAATGCTTCTATTTCAAATTTACTAATATTTGAAACTTCCATATTTTTTAAAGGCAAAACAGATCCATTATATGTAAAAATAGTAAATTTTTTTTTACTATTATCTATTATCCAGTTCATAGGATAAAAAATATTATTTTTTTTTTTCCAATTCCACCCTTCTTCAGACCAATACTTTTTTTTTTTATAGCCACCATCTTTTATGAACCCCATCCACTCAGAAATAGTTATAGGGTTTTTGGCTATATAAAAACCATCCAAATTTATATTATGACAAGGAATTTCATTATCATACGAAAATTTGCTTTTTCTTTCTGCCCCTATTTTATAAACTTTATTTTTAATATAGATTCCTTCAAATTTATATTTTTGACCTTCTATTTGATCTGAAAACAAGAGACTATTCCTATTAAATTTAATATTTATCAAAGTCACAATATTTTTCAAGGTTTCAATATGCTGAGCGTGATGATTATTTAAAAAATAAATAACATAAAACAAATTATTATTAGATTGTTTTGTTTTTTCTACTAAATTCTCAAGTAAAAGAATATTCTTATTAAAAATTTTATTTGCAAAACTAATAGTTTCTGATGGATGTGGCAAATAAGTATCCCTATTTTCTAATGGAATATTTATAGCATCCCCAATTTTTCTCAACTTTTTAACATAGTAATAATCATTAAAAAACTTTCTTCTAATCCATAAAGCCTCAATAAAAATACAATGTATTATATGCCAAGCTATAGGACTTAATTCATCATGTATTTTAAGATTAAGATTTTGAATATTAGTTTTATTTGCTAACCCCAATATTTTTAATTGTTTTTTTTTTAATTTATTAATTAGTTTTAATAATTCTTTATTCATAATAGCGAAGATGTAATAACTTTTTTATTAACACATTTTATAAGCGTGTTCTCTTGAATGTTTATCCAATTATTATTATCAAGTTTTTCTGATGAAACAAAAATATTGGTTTTTTTATCTATGAAATAATACAAAGAAGGCGGCGTTAAATTAATGGCATATTTTGTAGCATATATTTCTTGTTTAGTTTTAGTCTGATATGCAATTAAAAAATTTAACATAGCTTGATTGCAAATCCTCTTCAATATTTTAATGGTTTCATAAATTGCTTTTGATATATTTTTAATTTTTTGATAAACATGCAAAAATAGAAAGAAAATGTACTCTGAGTCAGTATTCCCTTTTAGTGAAGAGAGAAGTTCAGAGTCTATGTTTTTAAGAATTTTTTTTTTATGAGTAAAATTAAAATTTTTTATAAAACCATTGTGAGAAAATAAAAAATTTTTATATTTAAAGGGATGAGTATTATTATAGCTTACATCATCAGGTAATGTAGCACTACGTACATTTGCTAAAATTAAATTGGATGATAAGTTTTTTGTAACAGGAATTAAGTTAATATCATTCCAAATAGGGAGCGAGCTCTTATACATAAAAAATAAATTTTCGCTTGCCCAAGCAATACCGAATCCATCAGCGTTAAGTTTAGCATTTTTCATTTCTTTTGGATTAAAAGCCATATTTGAAAGAGAATGTTTTTTATTTAATAGAACGTTATATAAGCATTCTTCATTCCCAATGTAGCCGATGTGTCTGCACATCTTTTAATTATAATTAATGTACAAAATCATGCAAAGTAATAATAATTAATTATTTAGTGATTTATTATAATCGACAATATTCTTAGGCCAGACCCTTTCCCATTGCTCTCTAAAAATATTACCATATGAATTGTGCGTAATAGATATAATATTCAAATTTTCTGAAATTTCTATACTTGATGCACCCCAATTTACATTTCCATTGAAAAAATATACTGCGTTTTCACCCTCATACTTATTTTCAGAAACTTTTTTTTGCTTGCCAGTTATTTCTCCCATTACAAAGCATGAGTCTATGTGTATCTGGTAGTACAGATCGTTTTCATCTTTATAAAACATAGTAACACAACCTGAAGGTCCTTCATTAGCAATAGTTTTAATCCAAATACCTTCAATGTTATCTAATTTTTTATCAGAAAATACCTTTTTAATTATTTCTGAATAATCGGCAGCGAAGCTAAAATTTAAGAAAAAGTAAGCTGCTGCAATACAAATAAATTTATTAATTTTAAGTAAATTTACTATCATATTATCAGTATAGTTGTTTAATTTTAATATTCAAGTTAGTGTATTTAGTAAATTAAATTTCCTTTAAGGTTATCTGTGGCTAGAGCAACTATAAATAAAAAATATTTATCTCTTTTATATTTAATAATTGTTGGTGAATTGATATTTTCTTTACCGTTTCATATTAGTAGATTTTTCAGACCTTCTTTATTAGAAGAATATAACTATACTAATACCATGCTGGGTATAGCTTTCAGTATTTATGGTTTCACTGCCCTGATAAGTTATTTGCCTGGTGGATACATTGCAGATAAGATTCCAGCAAAATATTTGCTTTTTACGTCACTATTTTTAACATCATTTGGAGGATTTTTTTTATTATTTCAACCTGGATTTTATGGCCTTTGTCTAGTTTATGGCTACTGGGGAATAACTACTATACTTTTTTTTTGGGCAGCTTTAATAAAAGCTACTCGTAATATAGCTGATACAAAACAGGGGGTATTCTTTGGATCTTTAGAAGCAGGGCGAGGCTTGGTTGCTTCTTTGTGTGGATCAGCTGCATTTTTATTGTTTTCAAATAACGCATTACCTAACTTATATGAAGAATTTTTTTTTAAAAAACTTTCACCGTTATTGATTGTAATATTCTATTATTCATTAATTACTTTTATTTCTTCATTTATAATATTATTTTTTTTTAAGGATGATGAGAAGAGCAACAAGACTCAAAGAATGAAAGTTAATTTTTTAGATGTCTTAAATAATTCAAAATCAATTGTTTGTATATCAGTCATAGTCTTGGCAGCATACTCAGGTTACAAAGGAATAGATTATTATGTATATTATTTTTATCAAGTATTAGGTTACACTCAAGAAAAATCCTCATTAGTTATTACAAATCTTTCTTACTTGAGACCTGTTTCGGCTATATTAGCAGGTTTCATAGCAGATAAGATAACTTCAAAAAAAACAAGTCTTGCTTTATTTATTTTTCTAATAATATCCTATGCTTATTTAAGTTTTTTAAAAACAGATATTAATTATGTTTATATACTTTTCTCGAATTTTATTTTGAGCATGATTGCAATTTTTAGTTTAAGAGGAATATTTTATAGTTTTTTACAGGAGAATAAATTACCTGTTAGTATAACTGGAATATCAGTTGGAATAATATCTTTTATTGGGTACATGCCTGATATATTCATTGGCCCTATTTTTGGTTATTTTCTTGATACTTTCTCGGGTGTATTAGGCTTTCAGAAATGTTTTACTTTTCTTTTGTTTTTAAGTTTAGCAGGAATGCTAGCATCAATAAAAATAAGTGTTCAAAAGAAAGTGATTTAAATTATTTCTATAACTTACTATTTAAAAGATAAAGAGAAAAATATTTATTATCATCAAAATACGTTTTTCTTATTTTTAATGATGAATTAGAAAATATTTTTTTTATAGTTTTATCGTTAAACTTTCTACTTATTTCAGTTAGTAGTTTATCACCCTGCTCTATAAGAATTTTTTCTTTATTTGGGAAATTAATTACTTGTTTCGTTTTTGATGTTAAATACATTTCTATTTGATTATTTGATTTATTAAAAGTAATTGAATGCGTAAAATTATTTTTTTCAAAGTCTAAATTGTATTTATTATTAATAACGTCAAGAATATTTTTATTAAATTTTTCTGTGTAACCTGCTTTATCATTATATGCAGATTTAATTACATCGTGGTCTTTAATTTTATCTATACCAATCAAAAGAAAATCTTTTTTTTTCATTATTTTGGATAAATTATATAAAAAGCTTATTGCCATTTGATTATTGAAGTTGCCTAATGTACTACCTAAAAATAGATATAGTCTTCTGTCCTTTCCAACATCAATATTTTTTAAATCATTAATGAAATCTCCTTTAACTAATTGTATTGACAGGTTTTTGCTAATAGTTTTTAATTCCTTCTTTGACATTTCTAGAGCTTTTTTTGAAATGTCGAAAGAAGTATATGTTAACTTTTTTCGGTATTTAAGTGCCTCCAGGATTAATATTTTTGTTTTTTTTGATGACCCGCTTCCTAACTCAAAAAATTCTTCTGCACTAGAAGCTGCCATAATGTCCTTGGCATATTTTTGCACAATACTTTTTTCTGTCCTTGTGAGGTAATACTCTTCTGTATTACAAATGTCTTCAAATAATTTACTCCCTTTATCATCATACAAATACTTAGTGGGTAAAATTTTATTTTTTATAGATATGTGTAGTTTTTCTGTTTCATTCATAAAGTTTTTATCATTATTTAAATATTCAAAAATACATTTATTTATTAATTAGTAAACAGTATATTTAAATTTATGTATACATTATTGCAAATAATAACATATCTAAACTTTTCTTTTCCACCTGAGGTAAATATTATTACACATTTTAAAACATTAACAAGCTGCGAGAAAAAAATAGATGCTGTTTACAAAAGATTTACTGAAGGAAATATGAGTATATCAAAAGGTATTGATAATGATAATAATTTATTTTTAAAAATTGAAGAAGAAGAAAATCAAAGTTATTGGTTTTGTAAAAAAGCTATTTTTTATAAACAATAAACCTTTATTTTTTTTTGCAAATAAATCGAATCCCTCCCAGTATATTTTTGGCTAATAGCTCATGTGCTAATTCGTAAAACTTTAATATGTTTTTACACGTATTTACACCTAATAATTTAGAATTTTTTTTCATATTACTTTTATAACTTTCAAGCCTTTTCTTAGTAAATTTAGTCCAATTGTCAGTCATGTTTTTATGTGAAATAATTTTAAAACCATTTTTTTTTAAATCATTTAGATATTTTTTATAATCTACTAAATAATTTGCGTAAAAGTTTTTAGAAAGCTTTATTTTTTGCAAGTCACTAAGGTTTCCTTTTAAGAAAAAATCCTCTGAAAAAAAAATACCATTTACCTTTAAAAGTGCAGAGATTTTATTAAAAAGAAAATCGTGATTTGGAATATGATATAAGGCTAACCAACTGACTGCACAGTCAAATTTTACTCTACTCTTATAAAGTAATATGTCTTTTTGGATATGCTTAACCTTCTTGTTCATATTATATTCATCTGTTAAATATTTTCCTATTTCATTTAAGGATTCTTGTATCTCTAGGGCATACACACGAGCACTTGTTTTATAAGATATATACCTAGCTGGCCCACCTACTCCTGAGCCAATATCTAATACACATGAGTTAGCTTTTAACTTTGCACTTTTTATAGCAAAATTCACTGTGTTAATTCCATTATAGTGCATATGATCAATAGATGAAAGTTCCTCTATTGTTGGCAATCTATTTAATTCATTCTTTAATACAAAAAAACTTTTCAAAAATCTATTATTTGACTTATAAAGATTCATATCTGTAATATTAAATTTTTTTAACATCATTTTATTATAAATTATTTGAGGGTAATCAAAAGTTTTAATTGTAAAAAAATAAAATTTTTGAAAGAATTTAGAGTTGTAGAATTACTTTAAAAAGTTATAATTAGTAAATGAAAGTAAAAAGACGCAAAGTTTTAATTAATTCTTTAGCTTTAATTTCTAGTTCCTTTATTATTGGTGCATGTGAAGGTGGTACGCCTAAAGATCCAGCAAAATCGACTGCATTTATTAAAAAAAAAATAAGATGGAAGATGGCTACAGCCTTTCCGAAAAACTTTCCTGGTTCTGATCTAAATGCACAAAAAATTAAAAAAAAAATAGAAGCAGCCTCTAATGGTAATTTTGAAATAGAACACTATGGAGCAGGAGAGTTAGTGCCAGCTTTTGAAATATTTGACGCTATTCGTAATGGAACGATAGACTGTGGAGTATCTGCTCCCTATTACTGGATTTCAAAACATAAAGCTATTCCTTTTTTTTGTACCGTACCGGGAGGAATGACTGCAATAGAAAAATTTGCGTGGATAACCTATGGTGGCGGACAAGAATTATGGGATAAACTTTACTCTCAGTATGGGGTCAAATCCTTACTATCTGGGAATACAGGAGTCCAAATGGGTGGTTGGTTTAGATCAGAAATTAAATCTGTAAACGACTTTAAAGGTATCAAAATGAGAATTCCAGGCATAGGTGCTGAAATAGTTAATCTGCTTGGAGGTACCGCAGTAAATATGCCTGCTGGAGAAATAATGCCTGCTCTTCAACAAGGTGTGATAGATGCTGCAGAGTGGGTTGGCCCATGGGTAGACAAAATATCAGGGTTTCATAAAATAGCAAAATATTATTATGGTCCTGGGATCCATGAACCTGGAACAGCAAATGAACTTATTTTAGATTTATCAAAATGGTTAAGCCTTCCACAGAATTTTAAGGAAATAGTGATAAATGCCTGTCACTCTGTCTACATCGAGAGTTTGGGTGAATATATGTATCAAAATTCAAATTCTTTAAATGAGTTAGAAAAAAAATTTAATGTTATTATTAGACATTATCCGAAAGAAATAACTAAAAAAATGCTTACTATTTCCAGAGATGTAGTGAGAAGCTTCTCAAATTTGGGAAAAGTGCATAATGAAATATATAGTAGTTGGGAAGAAAACTTAAAAAAATTTAACAGATATCAAGAATTTGGAGATTACGGCTATGTTAAAAATAGATTGCAAGTATCCTCTTATGAATAGAAGATCTTTCTTTAGTTCATTAATTGCTTATGCAACTACAATAGGAATATCTAGCGCAAATATTAATTGCAAATTAACTCCTAACCAACCTATGGGACCTTTTTTTAAAAATAATATAACTAATTCATCAGATTTAACTAATAATAATAAAGCATTTGGAAAAACTATAGGAATAAAAGGTAAAGTTTTAAATATAAACTGTAAACCACACCCTTTAAGTGAAATATATATATGGCAAGCAAATGCATTTGGTAAATATAATCATCAAAAAGATTTATCTCAAAACAATAATGATAAAAATTTTAATGGCTATGCTAAAATTACTTCGGATAAAGATGGCGTTTATAGTTTTAAAACTATAATTCCAGGTAGTTACAAAGTTGGCAATAATATAATTAGGCCTCCTCATATTCACTTCTTTGTAAAAACCAAACAAAGTAAAAAGTTGATTACTCAGCTATATTTTAAAAATCACCCATATAATAAAACTGATTTTTTGTATAGAAATGTTAATTATAAAAATTTAATAGAACTAAATTTAAAAAACATAACAGATAATTATGCAGAAGGAATTTTCAATATTATTATTTAATCATTTTTAGTTAGAAATAGTTTAAATTATTTTGTATTTGTTATTAATATTATTTGACCAAATGGTACTAAATATAGTATTTTTAACATTTAAAATATATTTTTAAACATTTAATCTACATGAGGAAAATTTATGAAATATTTAACTTTACTAATATTGATTTTTTCAATTACGTACAAATTTATTTATGCAGAAGAAGGAAGCTATGGAGTATTTTATGTAGGATCACATCAGCTTAATTCTGTAAACACGCCTGATGGAATTGTAACTGGCGGACAGTTAGATGGAATATTTACGGTAACTAGTACTAACGGTAAATTATATAAAACAGGCGATAATGGAAAATCTACTTGTATTATATTAAGCAAAAGAAATAATAATAAAAAAAACTCTGAATTAGAAGCATTTTGCGAAACAGTGGACATTAAAACTGGAGATAAAACCTTCAGTTATAATGTCAGAAAAGAAGGCTCGGTAGAAACTGGAAGCCAAGGTAGAGGAAAACAAACAATTATTGGAGGCACTGGTAAGTTTAAGGGGATTTCTGGAGTATGTAATTATACAGTCAAATATCTTCCTGATAACAAACTAACTACTACAGGCTCATGTGATTATAAAATATAAATTATTTTAATTAACTTTAAAGGAAGAATAGTCATGAAAAAAATTTTAATTATAGTATTATTTCTTTACGGAATAAATAACACATTTTCAAAGGAATGTGTGTCAAAAAGATTAAGTGAACCTGGTGAATCTAAATATACTGAACAATATTCTATTGATACAAATATACCGGGTCATAGCTTAAGAATATTTACCTTAAAGATTAACCCTAAAGCAGGTAAAAAGAATTGTGATGGTTTAAAAGTCGTAGAATCTACATTTTGGGGTAGTAGTAATTATATAAATAAAAATGGGACAGTATCAGGTAACTGGCTCACTACCTATGATGATGGAAGTACTATGCACGGAACTTTCTCAGGTAATTCCCAAACTCCTAAAGACTCATCTGAAAATAGTATAAGTGTTGGGAATGTAGTAATAAATGGAGGCACAGGAATATATTCAAATGTGAGTGGTTATGGTATTACAAAAACAGAATTTAATCCTGAAAAAAACTACTCATCTGGCGAGAATACTCTTTACTTCATTAAATAAATGTAAACAAGAGTGGCAATATTAATTTAAATTTTAATATTGCCACCATAAATGTAACTTACTTTATCGATTTTTTTAGTTTGAAATATGCATTTAAAATCTTCTTTATGGAGAGACATGTGAAGTTAAAACCTTTTAATTTCAAATTCTATAATTTTCTGTAGATCATTATAAGTATTAATAAGATCAAGAATAATATAATCTCAATAAAAGCATTAAAAAGAAAATAAAAAGCAATAATAAATAAAGTAAGCAGAAAAAAAATTACTATAATATCTATTATTTTTTTTGGTAATCTTTCATCTAAGTACGAAATTATAACTTTCTTTGCTTTTCTAAAAATATTAATTAAGTTCATATTAAGCATTATTAATTTTTACAAAAAATTTGTATTGCTTTTAAAACCTCCTCTGGTTTTTCTTCAGGTAGAAAGTGACCACATTCTAAGCTATAACCTTTTACATTGGATGCCCATTTTTTCCAAATACTTATTGGCTTGTATAGTTTATCAATGGTGCCAAACTTTCCCCACAATACTAATATTGGACACGATATCAAATCTTTATCATTATTATGATCAATTAGGTCTATTGATGCTGCAGCTCTATAATCCTCACAACTAGCATGGATGGTTTTTTTTGAGAAACATCTTAAATATTCTTTGATGGCGAAAGGTTCTATAAAATTTTTTGTATTACCCCACATGCCTAATTTAGTTTTCAAATAAAACTCTGCGTTTGCTTCTATTAACTTCTCAGGAAGTGGAAATTTTTGAATAAGAAAAAACCAATGATAATATTTTCTTGCTAAAGCTTGGTTAGTCAATTCAAAAACACTATTTGTAGGTATTATATCTAAAAATATAGCCTTTATAATATTTTTATTATATGCCAAGCACATTCTGTGGGCTACTCTTGCTCCCCTATCATGCCCTACTAAATAATAATTGTTAAATCCTAAGTAACTCATTAACTCATGTTGATCCTTAGCCATTATTACCTTTGAATAAGTTCTATGACTATGATCTGAAATAGGTTTATCACTGTCACCATATCCCCTTAAATCTGAGCATATAACGGTGTAATTTTTAGATAATTGATATGATAGTTTTCTCCAAATTATGTGAGTCTGAGGATATCCATGTAGTAAAAGTATAGGTGGCCCATTTCCGCCTATGCGATAATTAATATTAATCCCATTAATTTTTTTTTTAAGAAGTCTGAAATTTTTAAACATCTATTATTAATTTTGTTGATTATTTAAATTTTGTATCCAAAATTTTATTGCATAATAAATTTATAATAATAAATATAATATAGTATTTAACAGTTAACATTCTCTAAATATAACTTATTTTTTTAAAGCCAGTAATATTAATTGATATTCAAGTCTTAAATATAAAGTATTTCCATCAATCTGTTTTTTCTTGTTAAGCACCCTCTTAGTATTTGCTAATACTAATAATGCTTATAAAATTTTATCAGCTTTATTCTTCTAGTTCTTGTAAATACAATTTTTTAATTAGCTTTTATATAAGTTTCCCTTAATAAGGATATGAAAAGCAGCATTATAGAATAAAAAAAAATATTTTTATAAATCACATTTTTGTTCTAACAAAAAACTAGTTTTATCGAACCAGGATACCGCATATTTACATTCTATATTAAGTAGCTTTTTATATTTTTTACTAACCTTTATATATTTTTGTGTTCCTATGCCTACAGATAAATCTGAGGATTCGCGAAAAATCTTGGTCCAGAACTTCTCTCCTTCATAATCTAAAAATTCACATAAAAAACTTAATTCTATTTTATTGGATATTGAGGTTATATTCCCCAAACAAAACCCTTTTCCAAAATTTGCATCTGAGTCAGTCCATTTAAATTCAGTTTCGGCTAATACTAACCTCTCCTCATTAACAGTAATTTCCTTGACAGTATTTTCTCCTAGAATTTTCAAACTATATGGATTTGCACTGCAAACTTTAAATATGAAGTATAATATTAAGAAAATAAATAATCTCATATTAATATAATACCATTTTTATGTTAGTTTAAAATTTAAAAATTAATTCAAAGAGGTTTTATGACAAATTTTTTAAAAGTAAAAGAGTTTATGGAGACTTTTGGACAAGAGGTATTAGAGAAAGCAAGCTTCCCTAATGAAAAAATTGTAAATTTAAGATTAGAATTGATTAAAGAAGAATTAAACGAATTAGAAGAAGCAATAAATGATAGGGATTTAGTTAAGGTCGCTGATGCTTTAACAGATATATTATATGTAACGTATGGTGCGGGACATGCTTTTGGAATTAATTTAGATAATTGCTTTAATGAGGTTCAAAAATCTAATATGAGCAAGCTTAATGATGATGGAAAACCAATATATAATAGTCATGGAAAAGTATTAAAAGGCCCAAGTTATTTTGAACCTAACCTAAAAAAATATATTAAGTAAGCTTTTTTTATAGCATAGAAATATTTTTAAAAACTACTGTTTAATTTACATTACTGAATAAATTATTAACATCTTATTTTATGAAAAAATTACTAATATATATATTTTTACTTACTCTTATAATACATAACTCTAATGCAGAATTTAGTTTGAAAAAAATAATTAATTTAAATAATCCATGGAGTATATCATTTATAACTGAAGATAAATTAGTTATAACTGAAAAAAAAGGTAGAATTAAAATATATGACTTGATTAAAAAAGAATTAAAAAATATTCCTCATAATTTAATTATTTATAAAAGTGGACAAGGTGGACTTTTAGATGTGGTTTATAAAGATAATAATGTATGGATCTCATATTCTGAAAAATTAAATAATTCTCTTTCAAGAACCTCAGTAGCCAAAGCAAAATACAATGAAGAAAAGCTTGAGTTTGAAAATATTTTTGAGTCATACCCACCCATTAAATCTGGATATCATTTTGGAGCAAGGCTCGCAATTAAAAATGAGTATTTATATGCTTCAATAGGAGAAAGAGGTAAAGGCATGATAGCTCAGGATGGTACAAAACATCCTGGAAGTATTATAAGAATATTTAAGAGCGGCAAAGTCCC
>MDSZ01080175.1_pt1 | contig 13909 bp, 11 predicted proteins | sample 811201 | NCBI WGS metagenome assembly MDSZ01 (sample SAMN05326647, study PRJNA326480) | marine metagenome | isolation source: seawater | place: Indian Ocean: North | collected 2010
ACAAAACCCAGTTTTTTTTCCTAATATTTCTGAAAATAATTTTTTTGCATCAGGATTTAATGCAAGCAAATGTCCATGAGATCTGTGAGCCCCAAAAACTTTATCACCTTTTTTTAGTCCATCTGTCACTCCTACAGGAGGCGCTTCTTGACCAACACCTAAGTGGACAGGACCTTTTATGATGTTTTTTTTCTTTTCAAGAGCAATTTTATTTTCAATTAGTCTAATGATTGTCATTTTTTCTAAAAACTCATTTAGGGTTTTGTTTGAAAAACCTTTTAACTTCAATGGTTCTTGAAAATATTTTGGGTTTAATAATTTATCATCATATTTCATTTTATTTTTTTGCAATTAACAAGAATCTAAATGCTGAATTTTTAACATTTATTAGTTTATCAAAATAGCCTAGAATCTTAGTAGCTTTTTTTTCTCCACAAATCAAAGAAAATAATGGCATTAACCACATAAGGCTCCCATAATATTTAATTTCGACTTTTGAAAATTTTTCATCATAATCTTTAAGCAGTTTTGAATTTGGCATTTTTAAAATTGTTTCTAAAGATGTACTTTGAATAATATATTTAAAAAATCTATTAAACCTATATATCAAATTGTTATTTAGTGAATCTACACAAATAAAAAATCCATTTTTTTTCAAAACCCTATATATTTCATTTCTAGTTTTTAAATTTTCACCATAGCTAAGAAAGCCAACACCACATACAATATCAAAACAGTTATCTTTAAATGGCAATTTTTCTACATTAGCTATTTTTATTTTTAATTTCTTAGAATCTTTATATCTTCTTTTTAAATACTTCAGAGATAATGGTGATACGTCTGAGGCTATCAAATTCATTTCTGTTTTAATTGGTAAATCTGTATAATTACCAGTCCCAGAACCAATTTCTAAAATAAGACCATTATGAGTTTTATTTTGAATTAAAGCATTTTCGTAATCAAAGTATGGCTGTAATAGATACGATGGTATTTTTTCAGATTTTATTTGTTTTTCGTCTAAATCAATTAATTTTTGTTTGGCTAGATTCTCATATTTATCTAATTCAAATTTGTTTAAATTATTTTTCAATCAATGATCTCTAAAAATTTATTATAGACTAAATCAAAATTATAATTTTTGTTGAATAATTTTTTTGCATTTACACTCATATTATCTCTTATATTATCACTAGATAAAATTTTATGGAATTTCAAACATAAATCTATTTCATTTTGATAATGAATTCCTACTTCATATTTATCAATTAGTTGTTTCACCTCTCCTTCTAGCGAAGTCAATATGGGAAGTCCATTTGAGAGAGCGTCATAGACTTTATTAGGGATACTTAATTTAAAATCTTCAAAATTCTTATAAGGCGCTAACATAAAATAAGAATTATCATATAAAACTTTTATTTGTTCAAAATTTATCCATCCTGGAAAAAAAACATTATCATATTTTTTCATCATTTTTTTTATGTGTACATTTTTCTCTCCTGAACCGCAAATAACAAAATTTATATCTAAGTTCATACTTGATAAATACTCGACAAGCTTATGTATTGGTTTAAAATCAAAAGCTCTTGATAAACTACCAACAAAACAAATAGTTTTTTTACCTTTAACCAAACCATTTTTATTCCACCATTTAAAAATATTATTATATTTTGACTTTTTTATTGCCACTAATGGAGACGTGAGAGGAACAAGTAAATTTTTATTTTTATCTTTATTAGAATTAAGGGTATCTATCCAATTTTGAAATCCACCAGATATTGTAGAAATATAGTCTGCATTTCTAATTTGATAACGTAAAATTATAAAATACGGCTGTAATAAAAGCCTGACAAAGAACTTTAAATATTTTGGAAAAGGAGAAATAAAAACTTCCGGCCATTGATCTTTTATATCTAAAATTGTACGAATATTATTTTTTTGTGCCCATTTTAAAAATACAAAAGAACTTTCTATTGGTGGACATCCAATTATTAAAAAATTAGGGGTTTCATACTTATTTTTTTTTAAAATTTTTCTTAAATTCAAAGCTAATAAAATATGATCAAATATTCTTTTGAAACTTATATTTTTACTATATCCCAATGACGGAATTAATTGTATCGTCAAATAAGTATTTATTTTAATTGATTTAAAAGTTTTTGTTCTGTGAACTTTTTTTTGATGATAAAAATCAGAACTCCACAAAACAACTTTAATTTTTTTTTTTACAAAAAAATTTGCTAAATTCATCGCTCTCATAGGCCTTGAATCAAAACCATCAACGTGGAGAGGTTCACCTGTTTGAAATATCCAAATTATTTTCATATTAAGCTATATTTAAAGATATAAATATCATTATTTTTTTAAGTTTTAAATAATATTTTTTTGGAAAAAGTATTTGTTAAATTTTCAAAATGTGTAAATATTTGTTTTTAATGTTAGGAAATCTATTGATAGTTCGTCCTGTTATTCTATGTGGTGGAGTTGGTTCCCGATTGTGGCCTGAAAGTAGAACAACATATCCCAAACAGTTTATTAATTTATTTAATGGGAAATCTCTCTTAGAGATTACATTAGAAAGGTATAAAAACAAAAAAATTTTCTCTGATCCAATTATAGTTTCAAATTCAAAATTCAAATTTTATATAATAAATATTTTAAAAAAATTAGATATCAATTCTACTTTGTTGCTTGAGCCAGTTGGACGTGGAACAACTGCTTCGATATTTTTAGCTTCGAGATATGTAGAAAAAAATGAGATTTTATTTATATCACCCTCTGATCACATTATTGACGATTTTAAAAATTTAAATGAAAACATTATTAAAATTACAAAAACATTTCCTAATGAAAATATCTTTACATTTGGAATAAAACCAACCTATTCTTCATCAGGATTTGGATATATTAAAGTTAAAAAAAATACAAACTTTAAAAACATTTTTGAAGTAGATAAATTCATTGAAAAACCAAATCAAAATATTGCTGAAAAGTATATAAAAGATTCAAATTATTTTTGGAACAGTGGTATTTTTATGGCTAGTTCTGAAACTTTTTTGAGATCTATATTTATTCATGCCCAAGAAATCTATGAGCTATCTGAACATGCATATTCAAAAGCATCTAAAGATACTTTTGATGCAGTTACGTTTCCTTTAAAATATTTTCAAAAGATACCAAACTTATCAATTGACTATTCTGTAATGGAAAAAAGTAATAAAATAAAATGTTGTACCATTAATTTATCTTGGAATGATTTAGGATCATGGGATATGTTTAGCAAATTAAATCACAATGTTCATTCAGAAAATCATTTTGAAATTGATTCTTCAAATAATTTTTTAAAATCAAAGAAGAAGATAATTGCAACTATTGGAATTAAAGACACAATTATTATTGAAAATAATGATGCTATTCTAGCCGTAAAAAAAGGAATGACTGAAAAAGTAAAAGATTTAATAAGTATTATTAAAAAAAAGAATCCTAATGTTATTCAAGGCAATAATTTTGACCTAAGACCCTGGGGGAAGTTTGAAGTACTCCATGATACAAGTAATTGTAAAGTAAAAAAATTAACTATAAAACCTAAGTCAAGATTATCTTTACAATATCATAAATATAGAAGCGAACATTGGACTATTATTAATGGGCTTGCAAAGGTATATTTAGACGAAAATATTTACAATCTAAAATCTGGCGATTCTATCGACATACCATCTTTATCTAGGCACTATGTTGAAAACACAACAAATTCAGAATTGATAATTATTGAAATTCAAATGGGGACTTACTTTGGAGAAGACGATATCATAAGAATTGACGATCCATATCATAGAGATGATAAATGAATTATATTCTTAAAAAAGATAATATTGAATATTTAGTTGTTCATTGTTCAGATACTGATGACAACTTCACGGTCGAAGATATCCATAGAATGCATTTACAATTTGGATGGGATGGTATCGGATACCATAAAGTTATTGACCAAAAAGGCAATGTTTATAATGGTAGACCTGAATACTGGATAGGAGCCCATGTAAAAGGTTTTAATGCTAAAAGCTTAGGAGTATGTTTAATTGGGAGAAATAATTTCTCAAAAAAACAATTAACTTCTCTAAAAGATTTATTAAAAAAATGGAAAAAAGTTTACCCAAAAGCTAAGATACTTGGACATAAAGATGTTACACAAACCTCGAAAACATGCCCAAATTTTGAAGTAATTTCGTGGACAAAAAAAAATAAGATTATATGAAAAATATTTACAAACAAGTAATTACCCCATTATGTGATCTAAGAAATAAACCGACAGATAACACTTCTCTTGAGACTCAACTTTTATTTGGAGAAAAAGTAAAAGTTTTAGAAAAAGAAAAGCAATGGACATTTTGTGAAAATTTAAATGATAATTATAAAGGCTGGGTTAAGACAGAAAACTTAGGCCAACATGAAAATTCTACACACAAAGTATCAAAAATTATCACTCATTTATATTCTGAACCAGATATAAAATCTAAAATCGTTAGTAAATTATATTTTAATTCAAAAATTAATATCCACTCAAAAACAAAAAGTTGGTGTTCTATTTTATTTAATAAAAAAAAAGTTTATATTTTTAGAAAACATATAAAAAAAATAAATGAGAATTTTAAAGACTGGGTAAGAATAGCTCTTATGTTTGAGAACTCTCCATATCTATGGGGTGGAAAATCTTGTAACGGGATAGATTGCTCGGGATTAGTACAAATAAGCTTGAACTATTGTGGAATCAAATTTCCAAGAAATACACATGAACAAATTAATTTTTCTAAATCTTCGATTTTTTCAACAAAAAAAATTGAAAAAGGTTCATTGATTTTTTGGAATGGTCATGTTGCGATCGGCATTAATAAAAACCAAATCATTCATAGTAACGCTTTTCATCTTTTAGTAAATAAAGAAAACTTCAGCAATGCATGTGAAAGAATAAAGAATAGTTATGGAACTGTAAAAGAAATTAAGAAGATTTTTTAAAAATAAATTTGTTGAAATTAAAAAATTATTTTATTTATATGAGGTATGCTTCAATTAATTGAAAAAATTTATACCTTTAGTAGAAATTCAAAAAAAATTATTTTAATTTTTTGTGATACTCAAATATTATTTTTTTCATATTTATTATCAGCAGTGTTAACAAATAAGAATCTTGAATTATTTTTTTATACGCAGAACTTTAAAGCAATTTCTTTATCTTTGATAATTTCAATAGTAATTTTTAATTTTTCTAAAGTTTACACAACAGTTGTCAGATACATAACTATGGATCATGCCTACAACCTTTTTTTTTCAATAGTCATATCATCAAGTCTTCTGTTTATAATTTCAAATATTTTAAATGTTTATTTATCCATTTCATTTCCAATTATATACGGCATGATTTCATTTATATTAATTGCATCAAGTAGACTTTTAATAAAGTCAATTTACTTAAGAATTAATGTTAAAAATTTAAATCAAATTGCAATTTTTGGAACAAACACAAACGCGAAAATTTTAAATAAAGTTTTTGATGAATCATTTTTATTTAATTCAATCCTTTTTTTTTCTGAAACTAATCACTTAAATAAAGAAATCAACGGGAAAAAAGTTTACAATTTTTTAACTAATTATCAATTAATAAATCAATTTAATATTAGAGAAATATACATAACAGAAGAAATAAAAGATTTTACATTTTTTAGAAAGATAATATTAGAAATCATAAAAGAAAATCCTTTGAAAGTTAAGATTCTAAATAATTTTAAAAAAAATTATTTAAATAATAATATTATTAATAATTTCAAAAATTTAAAAATAATAGACTTACTAGTTGATGATTCTAAATTGAAGGTTAAAGGATTTAAAAATTTAACTTCAAAAAATATCATGGTAACAGGTGCTGGTGGCTCTATTGGAAACGCACTTTGCGAAGAAATTTTAAAAAACAAACCTAAAAGTCTATTTTTAGTTGATCACTCTGAATATTTTCTGTACGAACTTCGAGAAAAATTATTAAAAATAATAAATACAAAAAATATTAAAATTAATATTAATTTCTATTTAGGTTCCATTCAAAACAGTAGATTTTTAGAGAGTCTTTTTAAAAATAACAAAGTTGATATAATTTTCCATTCTGCTGCCTATAAACATGTGCCAATTGTAGAAGACAATATAATTGAATCTCTTGAAAACAATGTATTCTCTACTGAAAAAATTGTAAAAATAGCTATTAAAAATAATGTATCAAACTTTGTCTTGATTTCTAGTGACAAAGCCGTAAAACCAACTAATGTAATGGGAGCAAGTAAAAGACTAGCAGAACTGATTTGTTTATCTTATAATTCCAAACAGAAAATTACTAAATTTACCGTTACTCGTTTTGGAAACGTAATTAATTCATCAGGATCTGTAATTCCAATGTTTCAAAAACAAATAAATGATAAAATTCCATTAAGTTTAACTCATATTGCAGTCGAAAGATTTTTTATGTCTTTGAATGAGGCTGCAAAATTAGTTTTACAAACTATTCGGATATCTAAAGGAGGAGAAGTTTTTTTGCTAGATATGGGAAAATCGATTAAAATACTTGATTTAGCAAAAATGATGATTCATTTGAATGGTTACAAATTTAAAATTACTAATAAAAAACAAAGGCCTTTTCACAAAACCATGATTATAAAAATTGTAGGACTAAGACAAGGTGAAAAATTGTTTGAAGAGCTTAGTATTAATAAAAAACTACAAGAAACAAAAATAAAAAATATATTAATTGCAAATGATCCAATTATCTCTAATAAAGAAATTCACAATATGCTCAAAAATATTAAAGATTCTTTTGAAACATTTGATAAATCAAAAATTATTAACACATTAAAAAACTGCCCTCTTAATTTCAATAATAAAGATTAACTTGATTTTTTTTATTGTTCATGCCATGGGTTATTTTGTTTATTTTTATCTTTGAAAGAGGACAATAGAGTAAAGTTTTTATATAAAGTGATAAATGATTATCATTCTTTAATATTCCTCTCTCATTCTGGAAGAGCCATGTTTTAATTAAAAAATATATTTATGAAAAATAATTATAAAATTGGAATTATTGGATTAGGCTACGTTGGACTACCTTTAGCTATAGAATTTGGAAAAAAATATGATGTCAAAGGATTTGATATTAACAAGACTAGAATTAAAAATTTAACTTGCTTCAATGATAAGACTAAAGAAATTTCTGAATCAAATTTTAAAAAAGCCAAGTTTTTAACTTTTACAAACAATCTAGATAAATTAAAAGGATGCAATGTTTTTATTATTACGGTACCAACTCCAGTTGATAAAACAAATCGTCCAAATTTGAGTTACTTAGAAAATGCCTCTAAATATGTAGCCAGGATTTTAAAAAAAGATGATATAGTTATCTATGAATCAACTGTTTACCCAGGTGCTACCGAAGAATTTTGTATTCCAATACTCTCTAAATATAGCAGATTAAAATTCAATGAAGATTTTTTCTGCGGATACAGCCCTGAGAGAATAAATCCTGGTGATAAAATTTATACGCTTACAAAAGTAAGAAAAATAACAAGTGGAAGTAATGACAAAACATCCTTAATTGTAGATAAATTATATAAATCAATTATTAAAGCTGGAACATTTAAAGTAAGCTCTATTAAAGTCGCCGAAGCTGCAAAAGTTATTGAAAATTCTCAGAGAGATTTGAATATTGCTTTTGTTAATGAGTTGTCTGTAATTTTTCAGAGATTAAAACTTGATACTTTGGAAGTTCTTGAGGCTGCTGGAAGTAAGTGGAATTTTCTTCCTTTTAGACCTGGTATGGTTGGAGGGCATTGTATAGGTGTTGACCCATATTATTTAACATACAAAGCTGAAGAAGTAGGTTATAATCCTCAAGTAATATTAGCTGGTAGAAGATTAAATGATAATATGGCAAGATATGCTGCAAGAAACCTTGTCAAGATAATGTTAAAAAATAAAATTGATATGTCTTCATGTGTTGTTGGGGTTTTAGGAGTTACATTTAAAGAAAATTGCCCTGATATTAGAAATAGTAAAATATTTGACTTAATTAATGAACTTAGATCATGGGGTATAAAATTTAAAGTAATGGATAGTTGGGCCTCAAAGTCAGAAGTAAAAAAAGAATTCAAATTAAATCTTACAACTATAGAGAATTTTAAAAATTTAGATGCACTAGTAGTTGCGGTCGGTCATTCTGAATATAGAAAATTAAAACCATTTCAATTAAAAAAATTCTTTAATAAATTAAACAAGCCTATTCTAGCTGATCTTAAAAGCTTATATGATAAATATGAATGCGAAAAAGAAGGCTTTACTGTTTTCAGGTTGTAATATGAAAAATTTTGCTCTAATTGGTGCTTCAGGTTATATCGCTAAAAGACATATGCAAGCTGTTCTTGAAACAAATAATAATTTGTTAATGGCCTACGACATAAATGATTCTGTTGGTATTATAGATAGTTATTTTCCTAACTGTGAATTTTTTACAGATTTTGAAAGTTTCTATAACCATGCTCAAACTTTGAATAATTCTAGTTGTTCAAAATTAGATTATATTATTGTTTGTAGTCCCAATCATTTACATTTTAATCATATATCAACTAGTTTAAGGTTGGGAGTAAATGTAATATGCGAAAAACCTCTAGTACCTACAACTAAGCTTCTTAATGAAATAAAGATTATTGAGAAAGAAACAAATAAAAAAGTTTATAACATCCTTCAATTAAGACACCACGAAGCAACTATAAAATTAAAAAACAAGGTAGCTAAATCAAAAAACTTTGATAAGTTTGATGTAGAAATAACTTATATTACCTCTAGAGGAAAATGGTATTATAAAAGCTGGAAAAATGACCCTAATAAAGGCTTTGGCATTGCAACTAATATAGGAATACATTTTTTTGATATGTTGCATTTTATATTCGGTAAATCGTTAGCTTTAGAGGTGCATCATAATAATATAAGTAGTTCCTCAGGTTTTATTGAATTAGAAAAAGCTAATGTCAAATGGTTTTTATCAATAGATGAAAATGATCTGCCAAATGATATTAATAAAGATAAAAAAACATATAGAAAAATAACTGTCAGTAGAGAAACATTAGAGTTTTCAAAAGGATTTACTGATCTTCATACTGTTAGTTATAAAAACATTATTAATGGTCGAGGATTTAACGTCTCAGAAACAGAAAATTGTATAGAGACTGTTGAAAAAATTAGAAATTCCAAGATTCAGATTAATAATAAAAACCACATACACCCATTAGCAAGAATTAAACATGGAATATAAAAAACACCCATCATCTATAATTGATAGTGGGGCTAAAATTGGAAAAGATACAATGATTTGGCATTTCAGTCATGTGTGTGCTGGTGCTAAAATAGGAAAAAATGTTTCAATTGGACAGAATGTTTATATTGGAAACAATGTAACAATTGGAGATTTTTGTAAAATTCAAAACAACATTTCAATTTACGATAATGTAAAGTTAGAAGATTATGTTTTTTGTGGTCCAAGCATGGTTTTTACTAATGTTTACAATCCAAGGTCAAAAATTTCAAGAAAAAATGAATATAGAGATACAATCGTAAAAAAAGGTGCAACGATTGGAGCTAATGCAACAATAGTTTGTGGTGTAACTATTGGAGAGTTCGCTTTTATAGGAGCTGGTACTTTAATAAATAAAAATGTTAAGGATTATGCTTTAGTAGTTGGCAACCCTGGGAAACATATTGGATGGATGAGTGAATATGGAGAAAGAATTTCTCTGCCATTAAGCGGTAAAGGAGAATATACGTGCCCAAATACCAAAAAACAATATTTATTAGTCAACAATAAGCTTACCATATGTGATTGACAATTTAGGCATTTTTAAATTTTAATTTATAATATAAAACAATATGATTGCATAATAAAATCTACTGAACATAAGTTTAAGACAAAAATATGAAAAAATTAAATCCAAGTTTTAAAAGCTTATTTTTAAGATTTTACCAAAAGATTAAACCAAATAGAAAAAAATATTTATTTGTTACTGTTTTATTAATGATTGGTGCAAGTTTTGTTGAATTTGTTAGTATAGGACTTGTTTTACCTTTCTTGGCAGTTTTGATTAACCCTGATCAAATAATGAGTTATGATTTTGTAAAACATATATTTCATTATCTTGAATTAAGTAATAAAGCTGATCTACAATTCTTAATTACTGTCTCTTTTTGCGTTGCAATTATAATATCTGGTTTCACAAGAATAATGATGAGTGGCATGCAAGCAAAAATATCTAGGGATATAGGAAGTGATTTTTATGTTGAGATTTATACTAGAACTATTGATCAACCTTACATAACACATTTATCGAGACATAGCAGTGACATTCAAGCTGGCCTAAAAAAAGTTGATAATATTGTATCAAATTTTATGTTTCCAATGATGTCTATCGTAACATCATTTCTTATTATATTTTCAATATTAGCTCTACTTTCAATAATAAATTGGATATTGACAATTGTATTATTTGTAGGTTTTGGGTCAATTTATTTATTAATACTTAATAAAACAAAAAAATATCTTAGATTTAATAGCGAAATAATTTCAAATAATAATAATAAATTTTTCAAGAATGTACAGGAAGTTTTAGGTGCTATAAGAGATATAAAATTGGGTACAAATGAATACTTTTATATTAAGAAATTCAAGGAAATTGTAATATCTCTTCAAAAAGCATTAGCTCAAAATTATTTAATCGGGCATATACCACGTTATCTAGTTGAAAGCCTAGCAATTATTCTATTAGCTGTGATAGCTTATTTTTTTTCAAAGTCTGAAAATGGATTGTCAAACGTTATACCAATTTTAGGCACTTTTGCTCTTGGAGCTCAAAGAATATTACCTTTATGCCAAGAAGGTTATTATAGCATAGCTTCAATAAGAGGTGAATATTCTTCACTCGTAGACGTATTATTTTTACTAGAACAAAGCAAGCGAGAAAATATTGATCATAGTTTAGGTTCATCTATGAAATTTTCAGAAACTATCACAGGAAAAAATTTAAGCTTCAAATATCATGATGAACAAGATTGGATTATAAAAAATTTAAATTTCTTTATAAAAAAAGGGAGTATTGTTGGCATCGTAGGACCCTCTGGAGTTGGAAAAAGTACATTGCTTGATTTAATGCTTGGTCTTTTAGACCCTAATAGGGGATCAATATATATTGATAAAAAAAAATTAAATACGGAAATTGATAAAAGATCTTGGGCACGTAAAATTGCAAATGTCCCTCAGGATATTTTTATTGCCGATGCCACAATTGAAGAAAACATTGCTTTTTCTATAGAAAAAGAAAAAATAAACCATACTTTGCTAAAAAGAGTTTGTAAACATGTACAGGTTGATGTTTTTGCAAAAAAGCTTGTGAATAAATATAAAACAAAACTAGGTGAAAATGGTGCATCTATATCTGGAGGACAGAAACAAAGAATTGGCATTGCAAGAGCTCTTTACAAACAACCTGAATTATTGATTTTAGACGAAGCAACAAACGCTTTAGACAGCGTAACTGCAAAAAGAGTTTTAAAAAACCTAAAAATGTTCTATAAAGATTTAACTATAATAATAGTTTCTCACGAAAGGGATAAATTAAAAAAATTTAGTGATGGTCTAATTGATTTAACTAAATAAACAATTATAAATATCGTACAAATTTAATAAATGAATAAATAAATGATCCTTTCAGGAAAAAAAATTGTTGTAATTGGAGAAGCTGGTCTCATCGGCTCACATACCGTCGACGCGCTACTGAACGAAGATGTTAAAGAGATTATAATTTACGATAACTTTGTTAGAGGCAGAATAGATAATTTAGAAAATGCTCTAAAAGATCCACGAGTTAGTATATTTGAAGCTGGTGGAGATATTTTGCATACAGATATTTTATATTCTGCCTTAAAAGGAGCAAACGGTGTCTTTCATTTTGCAGCATTATGGTTACTCCAATGTCATGAATTCCCTAGAAGCGCTTTTGATGTAAATGTTAAAGGAACATTTAACGTAATTGAAGCATGCGTTAAAGAAAAAGTTGAAAAATTAATCTATTCTTCATCAGCATCAGTCTATGGAGATGCAATAACAAATCCAATGACAGAAGATCACCCTTTTAACAATAAAAATTTTTATGGTAGCACAAAAATATGTGGTGAGGCTATGCTTCGTTCATTTTACCATAGATATGATTTAAATTATCTTGGGTTAAGATATATGAATGTCTATGGACCAAGACAAGATTACCAAGGGGCTTATATTGCGGTAATCATGAAAATGTTAGATGCTATAGATAAAAATGAGAACCCTGTAATTTTTGGAGATGGATCAGAATGTTTTGATTTTATTTCTGTTGAAGATTGTGCACTAGCAAATATTTGTGCAATGAAATCAGAAAAAGTAAATAATTTTTATAATGTTGGTACTGGTATACAAACCTCTTTAAAAGAATTAGCTGAAATGCTACTCTTACTTACTAACAGTAATTTAAAAATTGAATATCTTAAAAAAAATGAAACTACTTTTGTAAAAAACAGAATTGGCTGTCCAAAAAAAGCAAAAGAACAAATTAATTTTCAATCTAAATTGACCTTAAAAAAAGGTTTGAAGAAATTGATAGAATGGAGATCAGAACATAAAAAAAAATTAAAAATTAGATCGTAAATTAATAAAAATGAATAAATTAACTAATAATAATTTAAATGTACCAATATCTAGAACCAATCTAAAAGATATTGAAATACAGAGTGTTCTTGAACCTCTGAAATCTGGGTGGCTAGTCCAAGGCCCAAAAGTTAGAGACTTTGAAAATAAATGGTCTAAATTCACTGGATCTCAGGAAAGTATTGCTGTAACTTCTTGCACAAGTGCAATGCTTATATCACTAGCTGCTCTTGGTATAAAGCCAGGAGATGAAATTATAGTCCCTGCATTTACATGGGTATCCACTGCAAATGTTGTAGAAAACCTTGGTGCAAAAGTTGTTTTTTGTGATATTGATCTAGAAAGTTTTAATATAGACATAAAAAAACTTACAAATTTAATTAATAATCGCACTAAATGTATCATTCCCGTACATTTATTTGGATTATCAGCTCAAATGACTGAAATTTTGTCAATTGCAAAAGAATTTAATCTTTTTGTAATTGAAGATGCCGCTTGTGGATTTGGTTCAAGACTTAATGGACAACACGTAGGTACTTTTGGAAATACTGGTTGTTTTAGCTTCCATCCTCGAAAGGCTATTACGACTGGAGAAGGCGGCATGATTACAACAAATGATAAAAAATTAGCAGAAAAAATTAGACAATATAGAGATCATGGGGCTGTCATCTCAGATTTACAAAGACATAAAGGTCCTAAACCATATATTTTAGCTGATCATAAAGTTGCAGGTTATAATCAAAGAATGACCGACATTCAAGGTATTTTAGGATCAATGCAAATGAATCGTTCGAAAGAGATCCTTGATGAAAGAAAAGCAATTGCAAATATATATTTTAAAGAACTCAAAAATTTAAATGAACTAAAGTTACCTGATTTTGATAAAAACTTTACCCACGGATTTCAAAGTTTCGTCTGTCTCTTTAAACCAAAGAAAATAAATCTAGAGGATATTAAGAGCGTTAATAAAGATAGAAACAATTTTATGGATTACCTTAACTCCAATGGTATTGCCACTAGACCTGGAACACATGCAGTACACATGTTGGAATTTTATAAAAGAAAATATAATATTAAACCTCACAATTTTATTAATTCATATATTGCAAATGACTGTAGTATTTCATTTCCAATTTATAATGGCATGACCTTTGAAGA
>MDSZ01179073.1_pt1 | contig 13907 bp, 10 predicted proteins | sample 811201 | NCBI WGS metagenome assembly MDSZ01 (sample SAMN05326647, study PRJNA326480) | marine metagenome | isolation source: seawater | place: Indian Ocean: North | collected 2010
AAGTAATGCAAAATGAAAAAAGTAATGCAGAATACGATATTGTAATGATCAGTTACGCAGAGCCTAATGCTGATAAAAACTTTGAAGCACTTAAAAAACGTTTTCCTAAAGCACAGCGTATACACGGAGTAAAAGGTATACACAATGCACACGTTGCCGCGGCAAATATTTGTACAACGGAAATGTTTTGGATAGTTGATGGAGATGCTGAAGTAGATCCTGATTTTAATTTTGATTATGTTGCTGAAGACACTCGTGCAGTTCATGTATGGCGCAGTCGTAACCCTATAAATGATTTAGTTTATGGATATGGAGGTATAAAACTATTTCCTACACAAATGACACGTGACATGGATACTACTACGCCTGATATGACTACAAGTATAAGTGATAGATTCAAAAAAATGGATAAGATATCCTGTGTTACAGCATTTAATACAGATGAATGGAGTACTTGGAAAAGTGGTTTTCGTGAATGTGCGAAACTTGCAAGTAAAGTAATTGATAGACAAAAGGAGGACGAAACTAATGAAAGACTCAAGACTTGGACAACCGTGGGACACGATAGAGAGTTTGGTGAATATGCGATTAGAGGTGCTAATGCTGGTATGGAGTTTGGCCTTTCTAGGCGGTCTGATATTCGGTTAATAAATGACTTTAACTGGTTATATGAACAATTTGTTAATGACAATGATGGTGAATGGGAAATACCACAACCTGTTGAAGAACAGCCTGTTGAAAATAATCCTGCACCAATTGTACAAACGCAAGAAGTAAAACAACAACCGTTGCCACCTAGAGATAACTTTATTGTTGACTTACTAGATAGATTTGAAATATTATACGGTGACAAAGTTACAAATTTAAGACGTTTTTATAATGACGGGCATTTATTAGATTTGTTGCGTATAACAGGAAAAGAAGATTTACGTAGATTTGTAGAAGAAAGAAATTATCATAGTTTGTTTAGATATCTTGAAGATAAAGGTTTTGATGATATTGAAGATATTAGAAAATTATACATAGAAAAAAATGTACATAGCCTATTTAGACTGTTAGGTGAAGATCATGAGGAACTACGTAAAACTATTGTAGAAGATAACTTGCATAGTTTATTTAGAATACTAGGATCAGAACACGAAGATCTTCGTAAAGTTATGACCGAACAAAATTTATATAGTTTATTTAGAGTACTTGGTGATGATCATGAAGATCTACGTAAAGTTGCTACTGAACAAAACGTTCATAGTCTTTTTAGATTACTAGGTGACGAATATGATGACTTGCGTAAAGCAGTTACAGATAAAAACGTGCATAGTTTGTTTAGGCTAATAGAGCAAACAGATACTACAGAAGATTTACGTAAAGCACTAATAGATTCAAATGAAACTAGTTTGTTTAGACTTATAAAAGATAAAGATAACATTGTTGAAGATATTAAAAAAGCAGGATTCTATAAAAATATTTGGAGCATAAAACGTTTAGAACCAAATGTTGCAGATGAAGTTGTTTTAACAATGGATAATAATAGACATTCATTGTGGAATGCATTACAAAAGCATACGGATAGTTTATTCATTAAACCATTAAAGTATTTAGATACTAATAATATAGAATACGATGTAGATTGTTTGAGTAGAGGACAACTTAAAAGTAAAAAATGGCTTATTGATAATTTAAATGAACTAAACTTAGATTTAGGCACAGTATTTTTATGTGCAGGTTGGTATGCTACACTTGTACCTATGATACAAGAAGCCGATATTAAGTTTACAAAAATAAGAAGTTTTGACATTGATCCTAGTGTTGCGAATATTGCAGAAATGTTTAATAGGGATCTTGCACTAAACGATTGGAAATTTAAAGCATCTACACAAGATATTTTTGATATTGATTATAATACACACTATTATACTGTACAAAAAAGCGAAGGCGTAGAAACAAGTCTATCAGATAGTCCAGATACTATAATAAACACAAGTTGTGAACACATAATAAATTTTGATGGCTGGTATAATCTAATACCAGAAGGCAAACTTGTAATACTACAAAGCAACGATTATATTGATGTAGAAGAACATGTTAATTGTTCGAAAGATATTGAAATGTTTAGTAAGTCAGCACCAATGACACAAACACTATTTGAAGGTACGCTAGATTTAGGAGAGTACAGGAGGTTTATGAAAATTGGATACAAGTAAACTTACATTACGAGAATTACAAACTGAAAGTGCAAGAGCATTAAGCACTATGGAAGCAACTAATAATAACATATATCAGTTCAATAAGCAGGCACACCATAACAGTCAAAATTGGTATGTTGCAGTAATTAATTGGTATGTAGAACAATACGGAGATTTACCTAGTAAAGTAGGACCTGGTAAAGATATAAAATTGGTATTAAAATGATAATAGATAGAACAAATAGTAAAATTATTATTAAGGATTCTAATACAATAGTTAAGACTTTAAAAAATCCAGATAAGAATAAACCTTTAGACGATGTATGGTTTGAAAAATACAATTATCTTCAAAACAATAATGAAGCATTTGTAAAAGTTTATAAAACAAACGGATTTGATACTATAGAAATGGAAAACTTAGATATTCTATCAACAGTAGACGAATTGTTTTGTTTTAACAAAAATCCAAAACAAGAAAACATAAACAAGGATTTAATTTGCGATATTGTATATGCAATGCAATCTACATGGAATGACATGATAAAATATAGTAAAACTTTATCGTTTGATTCATTTTTCTTACATGGTGATGTTACATTACAAAATGTTGTTGTAACAAAAGATTTAAAAGTAAAATTAATAGATGTTGATAGTATTGCTGAAAATGATTACAAACTATCTGCAAAACATATACGTAAATATTATTTTAGTCAGTTAGACCTTATGGGAAAAATACAAGATTATTATTATGATGCGAATATGTTCCAAAACCGTTATGTATAGATACGAAGATATAAAAGAAGTACATTTAGAAGTTACACAGCGTTGCCAAGCCGCATGCCCTATGTGTGATCGTAACATGAACGGTGGAGCAGATAATCCTCATATTACAAACGCTGAATTAAGTTTAGACGATGCAAAACGTATGTTTAGTCCTGAATTTATAAAACAATTAAATGTTATGTATATGTGCGGCAACTTAGGAGATCCTATTGTTGCAAAAGATACATTAGAAATATTTGAATATTTTAGAGAACACAATCCTAACATGTGGCTAAGCATGAATACAAATGCAGGAGCAAAAGATATTTACTGGTGGGCAAAACTTGCAGAAGTAATAGGCCGTAGAGGAGCAGTAATTTTTAGTGTAGATGGTTTGAGAGATACAAATCATTTGTATAGACAAAATGTTGTATGGGATAATGTAGAAAGAAACATGCAAGCATTTATTGAAGCAGGCGGAAGAGCCCGTTGGGACTTTCTAATTTTTCAACACAATGAACATCAAGTTGAAGAAGCAGAAGCACTCGCTAATCAATGGGGTTGTGAAAAATTTATAAAGAAAAAATCTGGTAGATTTATTACAAGCGATATTACTCCTAAGTTTGAACATCAAGCAGTTAACCGTAAAGGTGCAGAAACACAAAAACTATCACAACCTAAAGATGAAAAGAATAAAAACTTTGCACTACTAAAACAAAAAGAAATTGAAAAGTCATATGGTAGTATGAAAAAATATTTAGACAAGTGTTCAATTGATTGTAAAGTAGCAAAGCAAGGAAGTATTTTTGTTACAGCAGAAGGCTTGTTAATGCCTTGTTGTTGGACTGCTGGACGTATGTACAAATGGTGGCATGAAGATCCTCGTGTAGAGCAAGTGTGGGATCATATAGATTATGCTGGTGGAAAGCAAGGCATAAGTATAATAGACAATGATATTAAACACGTAGTTAACGGAAAATTAATTAGTAGCATTACTGACAGTTGGCAAAAGGACAGTGTTGCCAACGGCAAACTAGGTGTTTGCGCTCAGAAATGTGGTAGCGAGTTTGATCCTTATGCGGAGCAATGGAAGTAATGGACATTTCACAATTAAAAAAAGTAGAATTAGAAATCACAAGTGCTTGTAATGCACTATGTCCTGGTTGTGCAAGAACTGATGAACTTAAAAAAGGCACATTAAATATTACGTCTTTTTCACTTGATGATTTGAAGAGAATATTTCCTCCAGCAAATTATGATGGTGTGGAATTTAAGTTTTGTGGTGTGCTAGGTGATCCTGCTATTCATCCACAGTTTGCAGACATGCTAGAATATTTGTTAGAAAATCAAGGCATGATCAGTATTAGTACAAATGGTGCAGTTGGCACAGCAGATATGTGGACTAGATTAGGTCATATGTGTGCAAAATATCAGCGCAAATTCCACATACACTTCTGTGTAGATGGACATAAAGAAACAAATCACATATACAGAGTAAACACAAAATGGTCAGTGCTAGAACGTAACATGAACGCATTCAGTCAAGCAGTAGGCGAATATGCATATAGAGCAAAATGGGTATACATTGTTTTTGATCACAATGAGCATGAACTAGAAACAGCCAGAGAACATGCCAAACGTTTAGGATTTAATTTTGCTACACGCACTGGAATGCGTAATAGTTTTCATAAATGGATAGCAGAATTACCAAAGAAAAAAGTTATAAACAATAAGAAAAAAGTTGTCAAAGAAGAAAAGGTTATTACTACTACAGGAGCAAAAGAACATAGCAAAGTAGCAGAAGTAAAAAAGTTAGATGAGTTTATCGCCAAAGAAAATAAAACTAAAGAAGAAACATTATCAATTACACAAACAATCAAATGTAAATTAATACATGAAGGAGAAATATTTATAAGTGCAGAACAACTTATGTGGCCATGTTGTTTTTTATCTGATTGGCAAGTAAAAGGTAAAGAGCAAATAAATGAAAAACTTGCAGAATACGGAGATGGTTGGAATAGTTTAAAAAATAAAAGTGTTAACGAAATACTTGCACATCCATGGTTTGATAAAATATTAGGCGAAAGTTGGAATCCATCACACCCTAAACATTTACCTAGATGTATTCGAACGTGTGCATATAACAAAGCATATCATAATGAATTACATGATGATAAGAAAGTTCCAGCATGACAGAATATAATTGTTTAGAATCTATTAATGCAATTTATGTAAGGCGCGAGGAAGAAGGATACGCAGTTAAACCTTGTTGTGTTTATAACCAACCCTATCAAGATGATCACTATGTTCAGGATCCAAACGAATTATTTGATAATCCCCATATCAATAAAATTAGAGAAGGCTTCAAAGGCGATTGGGCAAAAAATAATCCTGGTTGTGCCGCATGTGTTATGAAAGAAAAAAGTGGAAAACCTAGTAAGCGTTTAGGAAGTTTGAAACGTGGCCCAAACATAAACATAAAAAATATTCCTACAAAATGGGACTTACGACCAGGTAATACTTGTAACTTAAAATGTATTATGTGCAATCTTAAAAATAGTAGTAAATGGATTGAAGATAATGATATTGCAAATAAATTTAACGGAAACCACAGCATTGATACAGAAAAATCTTTTAGAAATGATATAGACTGGGACTGGGTGTACAGTAAATGTAAAGGAATGGCAGAGTTTATCTACATAGCAGGCGGTGAACCGTTTTACATGAAAAATGTACGTAATTTTTTAAAAAAACTATCTGAAATAAAATGGAATTGCTATAATACAATTATTCAAATACAAACAAATGGAGTTAGTAATAGTCCTGCACTTTTAGAAACCCTTTCTAAATTCCATAGAGTAGAGTATAATTTCAGTATTGACGGTTGGGCTGAGGTGAATGAACTTATAAGATTTCCTACTATTCATCAAGAATGGATTGACGGATATAATGATATAAAATCTTTAAATCCACACAGGTTATTTTGCAATCTTACAATTCAAGCATTAAATTTACCTAATGTAGAAACAACATTACAAGAATTGCACAATTTAGATGAAGATTTTAATTATAATATGCATTTGTTAGAATACCCGCATTACTTGTCAATTAATGCATTAAAGCCTCAAGTAATTGAAGAAGTAAAACAAAATAATAAAAATGAATTAATTGAACAATTTATTGACACATACAATTATGATAGAGGATTGAATGTCAAGATGCAACATTTCTTACAAGAAATGGATACAAGGAGAGGCACGGATAGTAAAACAGTTACTCCGTGGTGTTACGTATAATGTGGACTAGTGAAACTTTAGAATGGATTGATATAGAACTTACAAGTTTTTGCAATATCAAATGCAAAGGCTGTTTTCGTGTGCTTTCTGATTACAAAGATGATATACTTAATAAAACTTATCTTGATTTAGACACCATAAAGGAAAAGTTCCAAAAAGAAATGTTTCCTAACATAAAAATAATTAATTTTTGCGGAAGTGTAGATGAACCTTGTAGTCATCCGCAGTTTCATGATATAATAAAACATTTTGCTAGTTGGGGATGTCATATTAATGTTGCTACAAATGGTAGTCTGCGTACTACAAGTTGGTGGGAAAAACTTGCAAAAATTATGCCTCCTAGTCATAGAGTAACTTGGGGTATAGATGGTAGTGATGAAACAAGTGAAATATATAGAGAAGGCAGTAGTTTTAAAAAAGTTAGGGATAATTTTAGAGCATTTATTGCCGCAGGTGGTCAAAGTGTCTGGCAGTTTATTAGTTTTGAACACAATGAACATCAACTAGAAATAGCAAAACAAATGGCAAAGAATGAAGGCTTTAGAGATTTTAAAACTATTATTAGTCACAGGAAAGATACTAAAGATGTAAAACACAAAAGAGCAAAAGCAGATATCAACCCAGGAGAGCGTCCGTGTATTAGTTGTAAGTACGCAAATCAAAAACGTATATTTGTAAATCATATGGGTAATGTAATACCATGCTGTCATTTGAATAGTAAAATGTTAGAATTTCCTGTAAGTGGGAAACACAAAGATAGATTTGAAGATATTCTTGCTGAAAATGATTATATGAACGATATTAATTTAAAAAATGTTACACTTGATCAAGCAATGAATAGTAAAGTATGGCAAGGTATAAAAGATAGTTGGACTGATGATGTGCGTATACCTAAATGCGAAAGCACTTGTGCAGAAAAAATTCGCGACAAATTTATAAAGGAACAGTTATGAGTTGGCCTATAAAACCTCTCAAAGTAAGAAAACTACAAATGGAAATTACAAATTTTTGTAATGCTAGATGCCCTGCTTGTGCAAGAGAAAAATTTTTTACAGGACAAATGGAACCTAATATATTAGGGCTCAATAATAACTATGTCACGCTAGAACAATTTAAAAGTTGGTTTGATAAAGATGATTGGTCTGAACTAAGACTAATAGACTTTTGTGGTAATATAGACGAGCCTACAACTAATCCTGATTTAGAAAAAATTATAGAGTGGATATTAACTTATGAAGGATTTGATCCTAGATTACAAATTAATATTGCTACTAATGGTGGTACACGTAGTAAGACATTTTGGAAAAATTTAGGAGAACTATCTACCAAGTATACCTCTCCAATAGTTAGACAAGACGGCACTAGTTCAAAACGCTTGCATATTATTTGGGGCATAGATGGATTAGAAGATACAAACCATTTATATAGACGTAATGTTAGATGGGAAAAATTGCAAGAAAATTTTAGAACCTATATTAAGTCGGGCGGAAGAGCAACTTGGCAGTTTATATATTTTGCATGGAACGAACATCAAGATGAAGAAGTTAAACAACGTAGTATAGATGAAGGCTTTGAAAAAATTAAATGGCGCAATACCAAACGTGCTGACATGAATAAAAATATTAAGCCTGCAAAAAATGAAAAATTTATAAAAGATAACAATAAACCTAAAGGAAAAATAGTTTGTAAAGCATGTTATAGACCAGATTACTTTGGATTAGAAACAGGATTATATGTTACAAACAAAGGTCATGTTATACCTTGTTGTTGGTTAGGTACAGAAGCAAAATTAACAGAAGTATATGAAACATATGGATATCAATATGATGATAAGGATAATTTATTAGACGGTAAAAAAAGTTTTGCAGATATTTTAAGTAGTCCTTGGTTCAGTAACCTATACAAAACTATAATGGCAGAAACTTGGGGAACGTGCATATCGCATTGTAAACAAAATGACATTGAAGTCATTACCAACGAATGGAATGTGGAGCAAAAATAAGTACAATATAATGACAGAGAAAACCAAATACCCATCAGAAACTTTTTGCTTGTTACCCTGGGTGCATCTTAGCACAAGACCAGATGGTAGTATGCGTGTGTGTTGTACAGCAAATGCAAGTTCAGTAGGACCAACTAACGATAAGAAACATGGCGGCCAAGTAGGTATCTTAAAAACAGAAGATGGCAAACCAAACAATCTTAATGTAAGTGATTTTGAAACAGCATGGAATAGTACATACATGAAAAATGTACGCAAGCAAATGCTTAACGGAGAAATGCCACCTAGTTGTATTAAATGTTACAAAGAAGAAGCCGCAGGTCATAATTCAAAACGTATGTGGGAAACAGCATATTGGGCTCAGCGTGTTGATGTAGATAAAATCATTGCAGATACTAAAGAAGATGGATCAGTACCTCCTCAATTAGCATACATAGATTTGCGTTTTGGAACTAAATGTCAACTTGCTTGTGTTATGTGTTCACCACATGATAGTTCGGGCTGGATCAAAGATTACAAAGCAATATTCCCCGCAGTGCAAGATGCTAGTTTGAAAGAAACTATGCAATGGAAAGATAAAGGCAGTTATAACGGTAGTAGTTATAATTGGCACAAACAAAATCCTATTTTTTGGAAACAGTTTTACGAGCAAATGCCAAGTATGCAACAAATATATTTTGCAGGCGGCGAAAGTCTTATTATTGAAGAACATTATGAAATTCTTGAACATGCAATCAAAATGGGATATGCAAAAGATTTAGAATTACGTTATAACTCAAATGGTGTTGAATGGCGTGAAGATTTGTTTGAACTTTGGAGCCATTTTAAATTAGTGCGTTTTCATTACTCAATTGACAGTATTAAAGAAATGAATGAATACATACGTTATCCAAGTAAATGGAAGCGTCAAGAAGAAGTGTTTCATATACTGGACAATGAAACACCTAACAATACAGAAGTTACAGTTGCTTGTGCAGTACAGGCACTAAACATTTATTACTTGCCTGATTTTATACAATGGAAATTAACGCAAGGATTTAAGAAAATTAACATGTGGCCTTTTGGTGCAGGCGCAATAAATTATCATTTTGTATATCATCCACCACACTTAAATGTAAAAGTGTTACCAAAGTGGTTCAAACAAAAATGTAGAGAAAAATACGAAGCATGGTATCCTTGGTGGGAAGAAAATTGGGAACTAGGAGTTCCTAGTTGGCATAAAGGTAAAGTTGATTATGACAAATGGCGTAATGCTGGATATGGAATCAGCAGATTAGAAGGCATGTTAAAATTTATGGAATCAGAAGATTGGAGTCAACGTCTACCTGAAATGAAAGAATTTTTAGAACTGTGCGATAAACAGCGCGGTATAACTTTTGCAGAAACATTTCCGGAGATGAAGGACATATTTAATGAAATCTAAAATATTATGCCCATTGCCGTTTATGCATCAATACATAAGTGCAACAGGTGGTGTGACACCGTGTTGTCATGTATTTGACGAACCAGAACCATGGCCTAGTCTAGACTTTACCAAAGGAATTTATACGCAAGCACATAAAGATGTGCGTAGACAGTTGATAAGTGAAATATGGCCTAGTGTTTGTTCTAAGTGTAAGATAGTTGAACAGAATGGCGGTAAAAGTCCTAGACAAATGGCACTTGAACGTTTTGGATTTCCTAAAACAAAACACTTAACATATTTAGATATAAGTTTTACAAATACATGTAACCTAGCATGTAGAATGTGTAAACCTTCAGATAGCAGTTTACTAGAAGAATTATACAAGGATAAAGAGAAACTACCTACTTGGATAGAACCTGAATGGGCGCCTAGAGAATTACAAGTACCAGATAAGAAAGTAGCATATGTCAAAAAAGTAATTGCAGAAGGATTACAAGTTTTAAAAGTTACAGGAGGTGAACCCTTTGCATGTAAATATTTTATGAGCGTAGTTGACTGGGCTATCGAAACTGATCACGCAAAGAATTTAGAAATTAATTTAACAACTAATGGTACAAAAATTAACAAAGTGTTAATTAATAAGTTGCTTAAATTTAAAAAAGCAAAATTACTTGTAAGCATTGATGGTACTGGCAAAGTATATGAATACATTAGACATAACGCTAGTTGGGATAAAGTACATAACAATTTAAAACAATTATCAGAACATCCAGAAATAGACGTCCAAGTTGCATGTTTAATGATGTTTCATAATACAACAAATGTAATAAATTTGATTTATGATTGTGCAAAATTAAATATATCTGTATTTGTTGACGAATATATAAAACCCCAGCATTCTGAGATTACACCATATCACGTAGATGAAAAAATTAGCAGAATTTTAATAGAACAATCAGAAAAAATTAAAGAAGATTTTGGAGGCGAAGAAAAATCACACGTTCAGTATCATGCTTTACAAGGTGCTAAAACACTATATAATATTGCAACCAACACATCAGTAAAAGGAAAGGCAAGACAGCGATTGTTGAGGACTATTAATTTGCAAGATAAGTTATACAAAACCAATTATCAACATTTTTTACAACCTGAACAAATTGAATACTTAGAAAGGATTGCAAATGTCTAAACTATCTTGTTTTTATGCACATGGTGCATTTAATTTTAAGAATGGTTTTGCAACCACATGTCCTATTAGTTCTGCACACTTACAGGAACTAGGAGAAGGTCCTAATTTACCTAGCGAATTTGTGAATAATGTTTCTTTTAGAGAATACAGACGTATGTTAGATGCAGGACAATGGCCAGAACATTGTCATCTTTGCCAGACAGCAGAAAAAGAAGGAACAAAAAGTATGCGTAATGATTATCCTGCAGACTTAACATATTACAATCCAACAACAGGAGAAGTAGGATTTGAAGGATTTAAACATGTAGAATTACGTTTTAGTAATAGTTGTAATATGGCATGCCTACATTGCAGTGAGGTTTACAGTAGTCAATGGGGAAGTAGACTAAAGGACTACAAACCAGATCAACAAGATTGGGATCATAATTTAGAACAAATATTAAAAACACAACACCGTGAAGGCCCTCACGATAATAAGCAAATAAGATTATCAAAAGCAAATGCATTAGAAATTGTAGATGACTTAATTAAAAATTTTCCTAATATTGAGAAAATAGATTTTGCTGGCGGTGAAGTTCTATATCAAAAACAATTCTTTCCTGTATTAGAACGTCTAGCACAACATCCTAATGCAAAAAATATGTATATCTTTTTCCATTCTAATTTTAATGCAACATTTGATGTACAAAAATTAAATAATTTGCTACAACCATTTGGAGAAACAAAAATTAAAATTAGTATTGATGCTGGTACTAATATTTACAGTTATTTTAGAGACGGCGATTGGAACGTTTTAAAAGATAACTTAGATAAATTTAAAAAGATTAACGAGAATACATATCTTGACGCAGTATGTACAACAAGTATATATCAAGTTTTGGATATTAAAAATATATTGTTATCGTTATGTAGTCTTGATGTTAATGAAATATCTATGAGTACAGTTATGACTCCAAGATATATTAATCCAGCGATTGCATACAGAATGTTTGGTAATTTAGTATTACAAGATTTTAAAGAAGTAGCAGAAGAATTAGACAATCTTAAAGAAAAAAGGTTACAAGAAAAAAATTATGAAAAATATAGATCTTATAATCTTACAAAGCATGAATTTGATGATATCAGTGGTGCATTACGAGATCTAGAAACAATCAAAACATATATTTTAAATCATGAAACTATTGAAAAAGATATCGAATCATTCATAGTATACGCAAATAAAATCGACAAACTATGGAAAAAAGACTTCAATAAACATTTTCCTAGATATAAACTTTCAAAAACACAATTAAATCGTATATCTGTAATAGATTATGATAGCGAATACCCTTACCATAAACAAAATACTACATTGAAAATTGAGCAAGCAATCAAAAAACTAAGTGAACAGTCTGAACAACTTAGACCACACTATGAAAAATTAATTAGTTTTGCAATGCCAGAAGATGTTGTTGATTTAGATAATGATGTTGTAAGAGAGTTATCTGAAGAAATTTCTCAAACAATTAAACAAGTCAGACCTGAATTATCTGCAAATGCAAAGCATGAAATAGATAACGAACTAAATTGGCTTGATAGATTAAAAACTAGAGATGATTATACACAACATAAAAGATATGATTCGTGCATTAAACAATCAAGAATAGCAGTATCAAATATTGAAGAATTATTTGACAAGTCAATGAAACAGAGAGAATCTTTGATAAAAGTAATTTTAACTTATGCAGGATTCAAACAGTTTACAGTAGATGGTTTAAATATTCCTTTTAATCCAGACTGGGAAAAAATTGCTGTAAACGTAAGTGGTGGCGCAGATAGTTGTTTACTTACATCTTTACTTTGTAGGCATATAGAAGCAAATAATTTAAAATGTAAAATTGATATTATTACACATCAACGTGTATGGACAGTAAGACCTTGGGCAGGGCCTATAAGTTTAGATGTGTACAATGCACTCAAGGAAAAATGGCCTAATATCATTAATAAAAGACTAACAAATTATATACCTCCAGAATTAGAACATAGCACATTAGGTAATATTGTAGGAAACAGAAGCGGAGATCAAATCATTGTACAAAGTTTTAATGATTTCCAAGCGGCAGAAAATGACTACAATGCTATTTTCAATGCTACAACAAAAAATCCTAGCATGGAAACTCCTACGGAAGACAGAATGCGTAATAGAGACTTTGTAGCAGTTGGACTAAATGAGTATCTATTTTTAGGAAACAATTATTGGCAATGTATGCCTTTTATTGCTACAGAAAAAGATTGGGTAATAAAACAATATAAAGACTTAGGTTTACTTGATTTGTACAAAAAAACACGAAGTTGTGAAGGTGATGGTAGATTTGGCGGAAGTCTGATAGGAAAAGATTATTGGTGGTACAAATACAAAGATGTAGAAGTTGAAACTTGTGGTAAGTGCTTCTGGTGTGTAGAGCGTAAATGGGCAGAGGATCAGAATGAGTTTTGATACAATTGATTTACTAACAGGAAATGTTTTTCAAGTTACTTGGGATTTAGGCAGACGTTGTAATTACGATTGCAGTTATTGTCCTGTCACAAGACATGATAATTTTAGTCCACATGCTACGCTTGACGAACTAAAAGCAAACACAGACTTTTTATATGAATATATTGATACTTACATGCAGTATCGAAAATTTAAATCTACAAGCATAGGATTTACAGGTGGCGAACCAACAGTAAATCCAAATTTTATTCCTTTTATGCAATACCTTAAAAGTGAATATGAATCAAAGTATTCTACTAGATGGAGAGCAAATTTTGCATTAACCAGTAATGGTGCTATGGGAGAAAAAATGGCACAAAAGGTAATGGAAAATTTTGCACATATTACAGTTAGTTACCATGCTGAAAGCGATGAAAAACTTAAAAAACAAGTGCGAGATAGGATATTACAATTCCACAATGATGGTCCTGCACATAAACTAACAATGAGTGTTAATGTTATGTTTCATGCAGAGCATTTTGATGAGTGTAAAGATTTATGTGATTATTTAGATACACACGGTGTAAAGTACGTACCACGTGTTATTGGTGAAGA
>MDSZ01023901.1_pt1 | contig 13906 bp, 13 predicted proteins | sample 811201 | NCBI WGS metagenome assembly MDSZ01 (sample SAMN05326647, study PRJNA326480) | marine metagenome | isolation source: seawater | place: Indian Ocean: North | collected 2010
TAATAATTATTATATTATTAGAAATTATATTGATAAAATTAAAAATTATACTATTTTCCAGTAACATCTGTGTCTATTGGATTGTCAATAAATACTAACTTAAATATTTGGTAAGGTCTTGTTAATATGGTAGACCAAGTATATATATTATTATTACTATTTATTAAACTAAATCCTAAATCAGATCTATTCGCAACACCAATACTATAATTAGTTAAATTTTCAACACAATGCCACCACCAACAAGGATTAAATAATACATCACCCTCTTCTAAAACAATCTCATATTTTGGTATATTTTCTAAAATAGACGGGTCTCGAAAATAATTATGTTTAGATACAACGAATAATCCATTATTACTAATAGCTCCTTTCATATATTTTGAATATTTTGGATCGATAAACGTCCATTTTTTTTTACCTTTAATATTAAAAAATATATTAGATTTCATAGCGCAATGAAAAGTAGTTCCAGTTCCCTTGGGACCAAAAAATAATTGACTTGTATTTGTATATTTTATAGGAAATAGTGTTTTTAATTTAGATAAATCTAAATCGTCTTGTAATATTTTACATTTTAGAAAAATACTATGAAAATTATTTATATATATACCTTTGTTATTTTTTATCATATCACAAACTTTATCAAATTTAATATTTTTTAATATTTGCACATTATTAAATTGGTCTGTTAAAAAATCTTTATTATTACTTTTAGCAAAACCATCAACATTTAGTGAACCACAATTATAAGATAAATAGTCTATATTCCATTTTTTTACACATTTATAATCTTTTATTAAACCTTTTATAACTACAGGTCTCGTATAATTACGAGTAATAGTTTTTAAATTTTTAATTTCTGATGGTAAAACTTTTAATAAACTTTTCGTATATTTTTTATTTTTTAATTTATTTAATTCTATATCCGAATAATTGTAATAAATTTTATCAAAAATATTATTATTTTGTGAAACAAATTTATTGTTCGCATCATGTTCTTTTATTGGAAAATCTCTACCTAATATGTTTTTTAGAATACACAATATAAAATACAAATTGAAATATACTACAATTATTATTAAACTATAAATTATAATTTTATCTATTTCCATATGTTTTAATATAATGAAATATTATTATTTCATCTTTTGAAATATACATTAAATATTTATAAAATTTGATATAAATACAAAACCATATATATTATTTAAATGGGAATTCCACTTTATTTCAGATACATTGCTAAAAATTATCCTTCCATTATTTTAGATATTATTAAAAATAATGGAGTAATTAATGAAACGATAGCTTCAAGATTAGAAGCAGTTCGTAATATACATCATTTATATTTAGATATGAATTGTTTAATACATCCAGCCTGTAGAAGTGTGTTGTCTAATCCGTCAAATATTAAATGTAGTCGTGCTGAAATTGAAACTAAAATGTTAAAATCTGTTCGTAATTATCTTGAGCGAGTAATCTTATTTGTAAAACCGAAAGAATTGATTTACCTAAGTATAGATGGACCAGCACCAAAGGCTAAAATGGTTCAACAAAGATTGCGCAGATATCGTTCAGTCATGGAGAGAAAAGAAATTCAAGAGATAAAAAAACGTTGTAAAATAGCAAATGAGACATATGACTGGGATACTAACGCTATTACACCAGGAACACCTTTTATGGAAGCGCTTTCAATAGATTTAGAAAAATTTATTAAAAGCAGTTCACTGTTTGACGGTTTACAAATAATATTTTCGAATTCAAATGTGCCTGGAGAGGGTGAACATAAAATTTTCAATTACATCAAACATAATATTCGTCATAATTTAGAAAGGAATATGTGTATTTACGGTTTAGATGCTGACCTTATTATGCTTTCAATGGCTTCACAACAATCTAATATATTTCTACTACGTGAAGCCGTTCATTTCGGAAAAGTTGATATTGATCATTTACTATTTTTGGACATTGATTATCTTAAAAAATACTTATTGGAACATATAAAACGTGAAGGATTCGAAGAGGGTGGTCCATTAAATTACATACTTGATCAAGAAATTATAAATGATTATTGTTTCATCTGTTTCTTGCTTGGTAATGATTTCTTACCACACTTATTAAATTTATCCATTGATAAAGACCATATTGATTATATGTTGAATACTTACTATGAAATATTATTAGAAGAGGGTTCTACATTATTAAATGTTCGTGATAATTGCGTAAATCTATCATTTTTCAGAAACTTTTTAGAAGCACTATGTCGTGAAGAGGATCATGAATTAGAAGTAAAGATTACTTCATATTATTCAAAACGAATGTATACGCGAGGTAAAACTGATTACGAACAGAAAATATCTCTACATGAAAATTGGCCTTTATCAATTAGAAACAAAAAGCGAGATCCAGTTCGTTTAGATAAACCAGATTGGAAATTGCGATATTATCCACATAAATTTAATATTCATTATGGAGATAAAGTCGGTATTGGAGAAATTTGTAATTCATATTATAAAACTATTATTTGGGTATATCAATATTATTTTAAAACACATTGTCCCTCTTGGGATTGGGCATATCCATATTTAGATCCACCTGCTATATCTGACCTTGTTGAACATTTTAAATATGATATGAATAGCATTGAATATAAAGCGTCCTCTCCTGTAAATCCATTAGAACAACTATTAATTGTTTTACCGCCCGAAAGTAGAGATTTACTGCCAAAATCATATGGAAATTTAATGGTTGATCCAAAATCACCTATTATTGAATATTATCCAACTAAAGTTAAATTAGATAGTTTATATAAATGGAAATACTATCAATGTGAACCTATACTTCCACTATTAGACATTTCTCATATAAAGAAAATTTCAGCAGGTATTTCATTGAATGATACTGATACACATAGAAATAGACTCGATAAACCAATTATAGTTAATCGTGAATAGTCATTCTAAGAGATATTCCTATATGTGGATAATTTTTACGAGTATCAGCCATTTCCTTAATATGACTATTTATAACTTTTGTAAATTTACGTTTTTTCCATGATCTTAAACATAATTCCATAAATACATCGAGATTTTTCTTATCAATATTACAAAATATCTTATTTTTTTTATCACATAATTCAAATACTTTACATATATTACTTAGTAAACTCCATTTTATTATGTAATATGAAAATACATTACTGTCTTCCTCCCATTTACTCTTTCTTCTAAATTTACATTTTTTACTATAAATATCACTCGCTGAACGATAACCATAATAATGAAGTAATTTAGCTACTTGAAATGTAGAAAATGCTACTTGTTTACTAAAAGCATTTATTATAGTAATATCTTTTACCATTTTAGATTTTTTTAAGGGTTTTTTATTTTTTTCAATGGAATTTAATTTACTAGATGATAGTACATAATGTACTATAATATTCAAAAAAGTAGCGTACATTTCAACATAAGCTTCATTTAATAATAATATAGGAATATCTACATTAAAATGTTTCATTAATGGTTCTACTAAAAAGACATCATTTAAAACATCGGTTTCAACATTTAAAGCGTGTAGTAATTCGTGTATGTACACTTTAATACGTTCCTCTCGACGCCATATATTAATTATACGTTTTTTAGATGATACAAAACTAGTGCTACCAGAATTTACGTGAAAACCTCCAATAGTTTCACCTGATTGTATAACACCGTTTTTTGTTGGTAAACTTTTTTTAAATTGAGTATCACAAAATAAAACCGTAATAGTTTCTGGTCTTTTTGTATCAGGACATTCTTCAGTTAATAAATTTGTAATTATAACCAATTTACTAAGAAATTTTATAGATGGTGGTTTTTTACTAAAAAAATACAAATTATATTGGACACCTAAATAATTGAAACCATAATAATAAGTATTATTAATATGGATACGAGATATTATGTTTTTATATATCTCTTTTCCACAAAATATATTATCATTTAAATTTTCGATACCATCTTTTATAGTAGAAAAACTAACTTGATTTACTTTACCTATTTTAGAATACTCTTTTACCCATTTCCATTTATGATCATTCATTTTTTCTATAAAATAATTAGTATAGTTATATAATGTTTCATGTGATTCATCATAATCAAAATTATCATAACCTTCTAAAAATTTCTTAATTTTACTTAAAAATGTCATTTATTATTAATTTATAAAATTTTATTTTTTAAATTATCTTGTATCATCAAATAACATATGTACCGGTTCATATTTTAAATCTATATGTAAATTATCTATATCACCATCATATTCCCGCAAACTAGCTGGTTGAATTTTTTTCATAGTTTCATAATCTGTTGTTTTAATATGATTAATTTGAAAATGTATTAATAAATCACCTAAATATTTTAATCCCCAACCTGGTAATCTAATAACTGGTAGGTTCAATATAGACTGTGTTAATGGTATTTCCAATACACTTCCGTCAATCCATTCAAAATATAATATATTTTTTAATACTAAATCAGTAATATTTACCTTTTGAACTGTATATAAATCATATTTCGTTTTACGTTTAAAACGAGTATTTGGTAATACTTCATTGTATAATATTAATCCACTGAATTTACCCGGTTCATATTCATGACCATTATTTTCAATATATATACGTTTTTGATCTAAATAATTATCAATCCGAATACTTTCTTCACATAAACAAGTAGTCCCATCACTCGTATATCGTAATAATGGATATTTTACATTTATAATATCTAATTCATGCACTGTTTCTAATGAAAATTTATTTACTATTACAACAGGTTTAGGTAGTATAGATTTTAAAACAGTTGACTTAGAAGTAAAATCACTAAAATATTCACGAACTATATTCATAACATTTGGTAATTGATTTTTTAAAATTTTAAGATAGGGTAATCCTTTTGCGATTTCCATAAAAGACTTACCACTTTCAATATCACTGAAAATATTATCTATTATTTCCCAAGATTCTTGAGATATATCTTGTGATAAATTAGGGAATAGTTCACGAAATAAATCTTTAGCTGATACAAAATCAATGAAATCATCTGTTTTGCCTGAACAATCATAAATTTTTCTTTGTAATGGATCTGATAGCACTTGATAAGCCTCAGATATCTTTTTAAATTTATATTCGCACTCTTCTTTTAATTCAACAGGATTACGATCTGGATGATAACGAAAAGCGGCTTTACGATATGCTTTTTTTATTTCTTGAGCCGTGGCATCCTTACTTATACCTAATAATTTATAATAATTCATTAAATAAATATCTTTTATTTAAAAAATCATTACTATTTAAGTATATATAATGAGTAGAAAGGGTATTTTACATATTTTAGAAAATGATAGTGAATGTAAATATCCACATATAATAGCTGATCCAAGAAAACCAAAAAATAAAGAAACTGAAAAAGTAATAATTAAAACTAACAAAAATCTGAAAATGTTAAGTTTGATTAAAATATCTTTAATATTCAGAATACTAAATTATATTAAACTATTAAAGATAGTTATTAAACGAAATAATGTATGTTTTTTTTGTTATAATGGTATTAAGAAAATGATAAAGTATTTATATACTTCTTTATTTTATAAATTAAAATTTATATTATGTAATAAAAAATATAAATTATTTTAATCTCTAACTAATATAATGATAGTCGATCCTGTTGACGACCAAAAATATAGTTTACAATCATCAATTGGAAAAAATATATTAAAAAATTACATTTCACATTATGAAACTGGGAAAGTTAAAGCTGGTGCTGGTACTGATGTCAAAGCTGCGGCTGAAGCTAGATATCTAGAACCTATTCCTACACCATTCTATCCACCAGAAATGCGTAATACTAAAGAAGTTGATACTAGACAAGCATTTTCTACATACTCTACGATTCCCCCAATTGGTAAAACTAAACAATTACCTAAAAGAACTCCTCTTGTGCCATTAAAAGTACCAAAACGTGATAAATTAAGTGAATTAATTGAATTACGTAATGAATACGCAAATGTTATTCAAGATATTGAAAATGATATGATTAGGGCATTAGATAATAAAAATTTAGATAGGGCTCAATCTTTAAAACAAAAACTTTTTGATAAGGAGGATCAACTCAAGTCATTGATTCATGAAATTCGTTTAATTGAACTCAAAAATAAAGATTTAACATTCTTGGATAAATTTAATAAAATGACTAAAAGAGCCAGTCAAAAATACAATTTTAAACGTAAATTTGTAGATTTTTTTGAAGATGTTGTACCTGAAGAAAAAAGACCTGAAGATATATTTGACAATCCAGATGAATTAACAAGAGATGTTGAAGATGATGGTCATTTCGGAGCACCACAATCAAGTAATTTTGTAAAAAAATATTTAGATATATCACAAACTTATATTCCAAGAGTAAGAAGTCGCAGTAGTAGTCGCAGTCGCAGTAGAAGTCGTAGTCGTAGTCGTAGTCGCAGTAGAAGTCGCGACAGAAGTTAATTTGTAATAGCACCCTTTGAAGCACAACTTACTAATTTTCGGTATTTTGATAATGTAGAATCAATCTTATTATCACGTTCTAATACTTCCAAAGGTATTTTTTTATAATTTTTATTACTACTATGATATTTTTCTAAACTGATAATATCATTTTTAGCATCAATTGTAATTTTATCTCCATTTTTGATATAAGCTATTGGACCATTATCATATGCCTCCGGTGTAATATGACCAATTATAAATCCGTGTGAACCTCCTGAAAAACGACCATCTGTAATAAAAGCAATATCATTCTCTAAACCAGAACCCACAATAGCACTAGTCGCTTTTAACATTTCAGGCATACCAGGACCTCCTTTTGGACCCATATATCGTATTACAATAACAGATCCTTTATGAATACGCTTTTGTTTTAAGTCTTTTAGAAAACTTTTTTCATCATTATATACACACGCTTTACCTGTAAACTTGATACCTTCTTTACCAGTAATCTTAGCTACAGCTCCAAGTGGAGCAAGATTTCCATGTAATATTCTAATATGTGAATCCCGTTTTAATGGATTATCCAATGGTCTAATAATATCTTGTTCAAAATCTAATGGTTCTGTATTTTCTACATTTTCCCATAATGTTTTACCAGTCACAGTTAACATATCGCCATTTAAAATATTCTCACTAATTAAATATTTTATAATTCTAGGAGTTCCACCTAACTCATGAATGTCATTCATAAGATATTTTCCAAATGGTTTTAAGTTTCCAAGTAATGGAACGTCTTTACAAATATATTTATAATCATTAATAGACATATTATAACCAAAATCTTTTGATATAGCTAGTATATGAAGAACTATATTAGTAGAACCTCCTAATATATTCGCTAATTTTAAACCATTATAAATCGATTCCTCTTTTACAATATCACGAGGTTTAATATCCTTTTTTAACAAATTATATACAGCATTACCTACCATTGAACATTCTGTATATTTTTCTGTTGACATCGCAGGATTAGAACTACTATAAGGTAAAGTTAAACCCATAGCTTCTGATAATACAGCCATTGTATTTGCTGTATACATACCACCACAAGAACCAGGTGATGGACAACATTTACTTAATAAATCTTCCCTTTCATCTGTTGTAATTTCTCCAGATATTACCTGTCCATAACTTTGAAAACCACTTACTATATCAACCTCTTTTCCATTAAATAAACCCGGTTTCATTGTCCCACCATAAACCATTAATCCTGGTCTATTAATACGACCCATTGCCATTAGTGAGGCTGGTATATTTTTATCACAACCAGGTATAGTAACTAGACCATCATACATATGAGCTGATGTTATCATTTCAACAGAATCTGCAATTATCTCACGTGATGGTAATGAATAACTCATTCCAAAAGTCCCCATTGTAATACCATCACTAACTCCTATCGTATTAAATCTCATTCCTTGTAATTTTTGTTTTTTTAGACTAGTTTTTATATAATTAGACAATTCATCCAAATGACAATTACAAGGATTACTGTCAAACCACATAGAACCTATACCTATTTGTGGGTAATCTAATTGTTCTTTGTTCATTCCCGTGGCATATAACATAGCTCTTGCTACACCATTATTATTTTTACTCGTCAACTCCTTCGATATACGATTCATTTAAAATTAAATTATGAAAATAGATTTTATTTTCATATTGTATATTTTTTAAATTATAATTATTTCAATAATTTTTTTACAAAATTCTTGGGATGATTACCAACAATAGATACATATAAATTTTTTGGTGTTAAATATTTATTGGCAATACTTTTTATTTTTTTTGGTGTCATATTTTTAGGAGTGAATATATCATTTGTTAATTTTTTATTTGTATGTATTTCAGCATTAAATAAGGCACGACTACCATATTCTAAACCTACATTCATTCCGTTTTCTTCTTCTAATTGTAATCTACCAGTAAGAGTATCCAAACATACTTTAATATCACTCTTTTTTAATAATTTTTTACATATTTTATTAACCTCTTCTAATATTTTCTTAACTACTTCATGACAATTTACACCATCTGTTCCAGCATATATCATAAATACACCCCCTTCTTCGTAAAGTTCTATATCACAAGTAACAGTATATGCTAATCCAGATTTTGTTCTAATTTTCTGGAATAACACTGAACTCATACCACCACCTAAGTATTGACCAATCACTTTTAATACATAATTATCATTATCATATATGCCATTTATTTTATAAGCTACAATAATATTACTCTGTTTTACTTCACTTCGTTTATCAAGGCAAATTACATTACATTTTGAAGGACATTTATGTAAAATTATATCTAATTCTCGTGGAGTTCCAAAATCAATTGGATAATGTATACCTTTTTTTAATTTTGGTTGAGTTTTGATAAGATCTATTTTTTCACGTGTCTTTCTACCGTATATACCATAAACTTTTGTTAGTAAATCTTTTGGTATTGAACCAGATAAAACAATTAACATATTGGATTTTTTGTAATATTTTCTATAAAAATTATTTAATGTTGTATGAGTTAACGCCATAATACTTGGAACATATCCTATAGTAGGTCTTCCTAACACAGTATCTTTAAAAATTAATTGAAATACATTTTCTGTAGCATATCTCATTACATTGTCTATCATTTTGTTATATTCTTCAACTACAACACGTTGTTCTCTTTTCATTTTTTTACGTTCTAATGTAGAGTGTAGCAACATATTTGAATATGTTGTAAAAGCAGTAGTAGCATATTTACTGGCAACACTAATATGATAACAAGTTGTATCTTTGCTGGTATAAGCATTATAATCTGAACCCAATCTGTCTAATTTTTTAGTTATACGCAATTGAGTGCTTATTTTTTTATTACCTTTAAACAACATATGTTCTAAAAAATGAGCCATACCAAACTCACCTTCAACTTCATTTTTAGAACCTACTTTTACAAAAAAAGCAATATGAGTAGAATTTGATTCTTTACGAGGAATAGTAAGCAATCTAGTTCCATGTTTTAATTTACAATAATTATAATCCATCTATATTCAATATAGATTTTATTTTACATTTATAATTTAAGGTATCATTCCCCAATTAACTTGATTCCAACTATATTCATGGAAATAATAAAATATAGTTTCTAAACCTTCTGAAAGTATACCAATTCCAAGACTAATTCCAATATTTCCTGTAAACCAATAACTAATAGAAAAAGCTATTAATGTTCCTACTAATCTATATAAAATTGTTTTACATATCATTCTCTCACGTGTTTGATGACCTGGCATTTATTTTAAGTTAGATTTTTTCATTCTAAATAATATGGAATATTTCGGTAAATGTCAAACTCAACCACATTCTTTAGTTGGTAAATATAAAATATGTACAGTTTGCTATAATATAGTGCTTTCACATAATTATTTATCTATAGAAAATATGTGTCAACGTTGTATAATAAAAAAAAATAAATATGTTATTTTAGATACATTAATAAAAGCATCTAAATCGCCAGGTATCAAATATATATTTCACAAAATTTTATTCACATATTTATAATTTACGATAAATATCTAATGGTTTCTTATATTCTTCTAATTCATTTTCATAAATATCATAAGATTCCCAGTATTCTTCACTATCTGAATTTATAGTTGATACAGATGAAGTGTCTGAGTCATCTAAATTCGTAGGCCATTGGGTTTGTTCCTTATCCCAAATACAATGTCTAAAACAGCAAGGATTGTTATTTATAGCATCTTTAGTTATTCTAAATAACTCACAAATAATATCAAATGGAATATTGTCCTCTAAATAACGTACAAAATTTATATTATCATCCTCAATATATTGATCACTCATCGTTTTAAATATACATTTTACAAGGTAAAATTGTCCTAATTTCCAATCAATATCATCATAATATCCAACGTATTCTTCGATTATTTTTCCTTTTTTTGTTGGTTCACCAACACACCAATCTGATGATACACGAGAAAAATGTCTCGCCATATGTCTAAATTCTTCACCACAATCTTTAGGTAATTTGGAAATAAAACTCATTTGTATTTTATATCTACAAATAAGTTATTTTATCAAATTTTTATTCATATACTTTTAATACACGAGCTGACGGTTCCACTATATCTCCTGACCATTTTGGCAACCAATAGTATGGAACTGTATTATCTCTGCCCGGATAGTAATCCTGAAACACTCTTCTATAATATAAAGCTTCTTTGAATTTTGGTGGATTGGTATATGTATTTGCTTCAACTAAAAATTCTCCATCAGTTATTTCAGTATCAACCCACTCTTGAATTATCTCATACCAAGAACGTTTCTTGCTGGAACAACCATCTGAAAAACCTTCTTTCATACGCCATAAAACTTCATTTGGTAATAAATCTAATCCATCAAATGATTTACGCAAAAGAAATTTCTCTATCCCTTTATGTGGCATCTTATACTTGGGAGGAATTGCCATGTAATAATTTAAAAAATCTAAATCCAAAAATGGCACTCTTACTTCTAATCCCGCACCAGCTGTAGACTTGTCGCAACGTAATACATCATACATATGCATATCTTTCAATAAACGTACGCATTCATCTTGAAATGCCTCAGGTGAAGGAGCATTATGAAAATATAAATATGATCCACTCGCTTCATCACTACCCTCACCACTATATACAACAGTCACATCAGTATATGCTTTAATATAATGACTCAACATAAACATAGGAATACTTGCTCTAATCGTAGTTGTATCATATGTTTCAATCTGATATATATCTTTTTTAATGAATTTTAACATCTGTTTTTCAGACACAATAACTTCATGATGATCAGTTCCTAAATGATCAGCAACCATTTTAGCATATTTTAAGTCTTCTGAACCTGGTAATCCAATAGAAAACGTCTTTAAAGCTCTTTTACCCTTTTCATCTTTTGGATAATGTTGAGCAACCAAAGCAGTCACTAAACTACTATCCAAACCACCAGACAATAGACAACCGACTGGACGCTCCGACATAAGACGTTTTTCAACTGCCGCTGTGAATAATTCTCTTATTTTTTTCATTATATTCTCCTGAACTTCCTCTTCTGGAGCAGATTTAGATATACTAATCTCTGAATAATCATAGCTATAATACGGTATCATATTATAATCTTTTTCACCATCATAAATAGTCATATAACATCCTGGTAAAAACTGGTCGCATGTAACAACTAAATCTTGTAAACTTTTCATTTCACTCGCAAATACAATATCACCTGATCTATTTAATCCCATAAAAAGAGACCGAACACCAAAAGGGTCTCTCGCTACATGAACTGTCTTTTCCTCTGTATCATAGTATACAAAAGAGAAAACTCCATCTAAATGTTTTACAGTTTCTTCTATTCCAAATTTCTTTATCATATGAATAATTATCTCACAATCACTACCACTTTCTAATTTAAATCCGTGTAATTTAGCCAATTCTTTGTAATTATATATTTCCCCATTACAAATTAATACTTTTGTAGGGTCATCATCTAATGAAAGTGGTTGATTTCCACGCTTAGTTTTACCTACAATAGCAAGTCTATGAAAACAAAAACATACTTCTCCATCATATGTTTCAAATTCTGTCTTATCTGGACCCCTATGCTGTGTTTTTACAGCATTATTAATAATCTTATGTATTTGATTTAATGATAATTTATCTTCGCCTCTAAAAAGATACGCAAATATCCCACACATTATAATAATTTAAATAACCTATTTCTTTAATATAGAATAAATTTATTCGTTAAGAGTCAGGGTAATAAATATATAGTTACAATAATGCTACCTATTCTTTTTTTCCATAGACTATCTTTATTATATACCAGTAGACATTATAAAATATACAAAACATCACCTTCTCTATTTTTTAAAATATGTATGTTATTTTCACTGGTATTTTGGAACATGATTTATCCGATGATTATACATGGTTTACCATCGAGTATTGCTTACATAACTATGATTTTTAAAAAATTATCATACTTATTTTCTGGTAATTTAGTTGAAAAAAGTGTAAAATTTATAATGTTCATTTCATCAGTCATTCTATTTTCAAATAAATATTCATTGAATTGGAGAAATATTCTATATTTTACAATATTATCAACAAGTGCTTTTCATATTGGTTTTGAATATTATATTTACAAATATGGTGATACAATAGAAGATATGTATCAAGTTTTTATTTTTGATGAAAATAATGAAAATAATATTGAATATCAACCAATATTTGCTGAATTCGGAGTTCAAAACAATGATATGGACATTAGAAATGACAAACAAAATGTTCATGATTCAACAGTAAATAAAACATTAAAAGATACTATTAAAAAGTTAAGTGAAAATACTATCATAAAATCATCAAAAGAAGATACATTGAGAGAAATTAAAGAATATATTGACAAAGAATCCGATGATATAAAAAAAATACGCATGACTACAGCATTAAACACTATTATCAAAGAAAAAACAAAAATATATAATATTGATATGACTTTGTTAGATCTACTTCAGATAGTATGGAATAGATTTAAAGATCCAACATTATCACATAATAAATCCACATTAATAAATAACTTATTAAGAGAATTAATTGATTCTACTGAAGTTTCAATAAAACCTTTATGTACTACAGGTATATATGCCCGTATAGTTGATTCATCAAATTGTATTGATCCACTTGTTAATATAAAACCAAAGTGGGCTTTGAGAAAAGAAATTTTAAATTACGCCAATAAATTATATAAAACAATGACAGAGGAATTATCAGAAAAGGATTTGAAACATTTAAATTCTCTTAATCCTACTAAAGAAGATGAAGATTGGATAATTGGATTTCGTGGTAAATATCAATTACGTTTAATGAATTATTGTACACGAACGTATATTGATACAAATTTATTAACAAAAAAAGAATTAAATAAGGAAATTGATAGTTGGATAGATAGTATTATTGTTTAAACATCTACTGGTATAGGAGGTGTTTGTTTTTCCTCATCTGGTGTATGTTTATCTTTTGGTGATTTATCTTTAGTTAATTTATCTTCTGTTGCTTCAGAAGCATCTTCAGTTGGTTTGGGTATGTCTTCAGTTAATTCCGTTGATTTCTCTTCAGTTTCAGTTTTTTTCTTATCTTGGGAACGTTTTAAAAATTTCTTTACTGAATGTTGTAATTTAGATATCTTACTGATACTATTTTTATTTTTATCTTTATCCTTATTTTTATTTTTATCTTGAGTTTTTGATGTCGCATCTCCTGTTGCTGATAATAAATTAGAATGTTGCGCATCTTCAGTAAAACCA
>MDSZ01122189.1_pt1 | contig 13906 bp, 9 predicted proteins | sample 811201 | NCBI WGS metagenome assembly MDSZ01 (sample SAMN05326647, study PRJNA326480) | marine metagenome | isolation source: seawater | place: Indian Ocean: North | collected 2010
ACGTCAGGTTATAATATTCATCTTCCTTGGAAAAAAATATGGGTAAATGAAATAGGTACTACTGAAGAACCGTACGGAATTCCAGGTAGTGGAGCTTCGGGTGATTTAGGGGTTTCAGATTTAAGAATTGGAGGCTTTGTGGTTCCTATAGCCCAAGGAACGGTTAATAAAGACAACACACTTTATACTGATGATATCGAATCGGAGACAACTGAACTTAGTGGTTTATTCGATTTGGGGAAAGCAAATCGCCCTTGGAGTACGTTAAATATATCCGTAATTAAAGGCGCTGGAGAAAGAAGGCAAGACCCACGAGGAAACAGTTTGCCATATTATAGTGCCGACACGCGAATGAATCAAGCAGCGGGCAGTCCCGATGTACAAATTTCAGGTCATTTCATTCCCACTGATAGTGGACAGTATGATTTAGGAGCAGGTTCAATATATAGTGATAGCGTTTATGGTCCAGTTTTCAATCCACGAAAACCATTTAGAGATTTATATCTTCAATCACTGTCTATAGTAAGTGGTAGCTTATACCCTGAAAACGGAGGGAATTGTAACTTAGGTAGCGCTGACCACAGATTCAGCGGATTATTTTTAGAAGGCTCAACTATTAACTTAGGAGGTAGCGAGCTAAAAGCAGGACCCGCAGGAAGCTTACAAGTTAAAGGACTTAAATTAGTAGATGGAGCAGGAAATAGTCAAATTTTAGAAGTAGGACCAGCAGGTATAAAAGGAGCGGCAGGACTTAAAGGAGATGCTGGTAGCAAAGGCGAAAAAGGTTCAACGGGCGCTGGCACTAAAGGAGAGAAAGGTCCAACAGGAAGCGATGGGTCTGCTGGTGGCAAAGGTCAAAAAGGCCCAGCAGGTAATAACGGTAGCACAGGTCCTAAAGGAGATAAAGGTTCAGAGGGCGCTGGCACTAAAGGTGAAAAAGGTCAAAAAGGTGGAGATGGTCCTACAGGTAATAGCGGTGGCGCAGGTCCTAAAGGAGAGAAAGGTTCAGCAGGAAGCAATGGTTCTAATGGCGACAAAGGGCAAAAAGGTCAAACAGGTAACGCAGGAAATGTAGGTCCTAAAGGTCAGAAAGGCACTACTGGAAACGCTGGACCGAAAGGGCAAAAGGGAGCACAACATGACAAACATGCCATTGTTAAAAGCTCTCATTTAGAAGAATATGTAGCGTTATACTGTACCGAAATGCCCGAGGCAATTTTTGAAGATGTTATACAAATACAAACAAATTATAATTCAAATATAGAACATCAAATAGATAAAGTATTTTTAAGTGTTTGCGAAGAAGACTCTTTAACTATTAGCGGCTTAGTTCCTAGTTCTCCCTGTTTGTTTGGCGCGTATATCTTGAATGAAAAAATTTATATTAATTTTAAAGATTCTACCCCAGAATTTGTCACTTTAAAAATTAGCGCCATACGAAAAGGGCGAAAAGACAGAAGATTCCCGATATTTACTGCGGAGGAAGCAGAAAAGAATAATCAATTTTGGGATAGTTGGAAAAAATAAACTAAATAAAGTGTAAGATATAGTATGAAAGTTGTTGACATAGCGGAAGAGACTTATCGAGAGCTAGGAGAGCCTAGTACAATTTCTGTGCCAGCCATTGCTTCTTGGCTGCGAAACAACATTGGAGGACTTAACAACGCGATTAATACTGAATTTAGTGTAGATTCTAGCACCCTAGAAATACAGAGAGAAGTAGATTCTAAAATGGTGGACATCACTGAGTATGAAACTTTTATTTTTAAAAGAATGTACGTTGTTCATTATTATGAAATTTTAATTCGCCAAAGCGCTGGAGCAGCATCAACTGATACAGTAGTTGAAGTCTCTCAAGACGGCATGAGAGTAAGAAAAGCTAACAAGCTCAATGTAATGAAAGAGCTAACTAATACTAAAAAAGAAGAAGCCGAAGCGCTATTTAGAGCAATACATTTTTATAAGACTAATAAAGCACAACCTAGACAAGTTGCTGGAGACGACACAATAGAAGGTTATTATGATCCATATTATCGTGGGTCAGGAGGCACTTATTATAACAGAGTAAGAAATTATTAATATGGCGAGCTTGCTTACATCAACTGAAATAGCTTCAATAACTGGAGCAGTGGGTGATAGTTTTGATACTTTTAAGCAACAAATAATTGTTTATAAAAAAGCTAAAAAAACTGTTTCAGATTTAAATACAAGTTTTTTGTATGGATATGGAACAGAATATAAAGAGAACACTAATTATACTTACACTGCTGTTTCTGGGGTTTATAATGGGTTGGTAATAAGCAACAGCAATGTATCTAACGATGCGTTTATTGAAGATTCAAAAATTGAAATACCGGACAATGAAATAAGATTAAAAGTAGAAAAAGACGCAAGAGATTTTATAAAAAATGGAATGAAAACCGAGAGAATAGTAATAGCCAATAAAGATTACTATGTAAAAGGCTCGGATAAAAAAGCAAATATGCTTACTAAAGATTATTATGTTTTTAGATTATCGGATGAAATTTAATGAGAGGTAGAGCAGGACAATATAATACGAAGAATGTGCTTCGCAAGGTAGCTCGATCTACGAAATTTAAAAGAGCTAGCTTAAAAAACGCGCAAAGAAAGTTTGATATAGAAAGAGATAAACTAGTTAATAATTTTAAAAATCATCCAGTTACCAAAGAAATAGAAGGTGGAGCAGGAGCGTCGAATACTTCTAATACTTTAGGCGGCAGGGGAAACCTTTTTACTTACATAGGATTTGTAAGAGGTTCTAATCCAGTTTCATCTATAGAAAAAATTCTAAGAACCAGCGGGAGCGTAAAACCAAAAAGAAAAGCTCAAGCGTCAGGAAGAGGGATTAGACAAGAATTTATAGTTAAAGGGCCTAGCGAAGAATTATTGATGGCTGCTTCGGTTATGCCGTTTCAAAATGGTAGAAGTTGGCTTTTTGATATAGAAACTGGAATTTCTGGTTTTAATTATTATTTATATAAAAGATTTATTCAAGGTAGGTCGGGGCGCGGTTTACAGACTAAAAATCCTGTACGAGGAGGTTCATATAGGCCACCTTCTACAGGTTACATACGTAGGTTATTAAATCAATTTTACACTTCATTTAAAAAGTAAATGAAAATTCAATATGAAAATAGAGTAATGAGCAGCTTGCTCTTGTATATGGATCACTACATATGCAAGAATGGCGAGGCTTTCTCAAATAAATCGAGTTTTTTTTACCCAACAGAACAAACTTATACTAACTTATTTAATTATTCTTCTCCGTTTAAACAATTTATATCGGATGATTCTGTACCAAACGCGACGGTTATGAAGACCGCATACGTAAATAGCGGAGGATATAAAGAATTTACGGTAGGAACTAGCGGGTTGAGTGCGATAGATCACAACAATGGATTAGTGCAAATGAGTGTTGGTGTGGCGGGAAATAATCCTATAAGCGGTAATTATAGCATAAAAGATTTTAATATTTATTTAACTAACAAACCAGAAGAACAAATTCTTTTTGAGACTAAATACCATCTTAGACCAGATATTCCAGAAGATGTAACTGGTTTACCGCCAGATACTCAGACTTTTCCTGCTATTTTCGTAAAAAGTGTAAATGGAGAGAATACACCAGGATATTATGGAGGCACAGACTTAACAAATGTAGGCGTTAGAGCTATAGTTTTAGCGGATTCAGCGTATGATTTAGATGCCGTTTGCAGCATACTAAAAGACCGAAATAAGACAGAAATTAAGTTAATTGAAGAATTATTGCCATTTAACGCTATCGGTGCTTACACGGGTGGTTCTTACAATTATACAGGATTGGCAGCTAGTGCCAGTAGCGGAATATTTATAGATAGAGTTTCGATATCTAAAAACGTAGGAGGAGACTACAATTCGTTAAATCCTAACGTTTATCCTGCTTTTGTGGATTTTGAACTTAATGAATTTAGAAAGCCTCGTTCTTAAAGATTTTAAATAAAAAAGTTCACATATCACTAAAAAAAATGTAATTATAACTAGAGGATTTTAAAATGGCTAGAAATAGAATTATATACCAAAGTCAAGCAATTGCAGTATCTAACGCGGCTCCAGCAGTAGCGTCATTTACTGCAGTAACCATCGAGGGCGTGCAAAGTTGTAATTACGGAGTTGATATTAGTAGAGAAGACGTAATGCAATATGGTGACTTGGGTGCAATAGATAGAGTTATCACAGACGCGCCTTCAGTGACAATGGATTTCTCTTTTTATGTTGGGGGTTTTGCGAGTGCAGCACAGGAGCCATCACATCTTGCGGCTTTAATTTCTGGAGCTTATGTCGGCGGTACAACCACCGTTCTTGTCGGATTGGATTCGACAGAAGGGTCTGATTATAGCAGTAGTGCTGCTACTGTGCAATTAGCTTCAGGAAGTTTATCCTCTCTTTCTACTGAAGCTTCCGTAGGAGGAATTCCTACCACTAGCCTGAGCTTCGAAGGTACTGATTTGATTTACGATACCACGGCAGTAGCCGCGCCCGCCACAGATTTAAAAGTAACCACACAAACTGGAGTTATTGTAAACTTAAATGACACCAGCATTTCTAATCCTGCCGCAGCCGATGACAGCAAAGGTATTACCAATTTCCAAACTGTTAGCGTTGGGTTTGACTTGGGAAGTGAAACTTTGAGAAAATTAGGAGATTCAGTTTCTCCTTATTATTACGCGAAAGTTCCCTCTCTACCTGCTACGGCTAATATGAGTTTCGAAGGTTTAGCTGTAAACCGAGGAATCAAACTAGTTGTTGATAACTTAAAAGCCTCTGCAGATGATGGAGCTAATGCCTTGGTCGGGGGTAAATTTAGTCCTTCTATTCAATTTGGAGGATCAAAATACATCCTTCAAAATGCAACGCTAGACTCAACTAATTTCTCTAGCAGTTTAGGTGATAATGTAACTATGGATGCTGCCGCAAGCGCATCGGTAGGAGCGGGCACAGGTACAACTACTGCCCAATTAATAATTCAGACTGCTTAATAAAAGCGGTTTAACTTAGGCACATATAATGGCACGAAAACGCATAATTTACCAAAGTCAAAGCGTAGCAATTAGGCAAGATAGTCCTGCGGGCGCTACATTTAACACTGCAGTTGCAGGTGTTCAAAGTTTAAATTACGGCGTTGATGTTTCTCGCGAAGACGTGATGCAGTATGGTGACTTGGGCGCTATAGACCGAGTCATCACAGACGCACCTTCAGTGTCTATGGACACCTCATTTTATGTAGGTGGATTTGGCGCTTCAGATTCAGCCGAACCCACAAATATTACTAAGTTAATCTCTGGTGCAATGATAGGTGGTCGCACAAGAGTCTTCGGTGGAATTACAACTCAAGAAGGAATTAATTATACTGGAGCAGGAACTGCTGTGGAATTAATTTCCGGCTCTTTAACGTCTTTATCCACCGAAGCTTCAGTTGGAGGAATTCCTACTACTAGCTTGAGTTTCGAAGGTACTGACATTAGTTATGGTGCAGTGCCCGTTTCCGCACCACGAACCAATTTGAAAGTAACTACTCAAACAGGAGTTACAGTAGACTTGGGTGACACAACTATTTCTAATCCTACCACAGCAGCAGATGACAGCAAAGGTATTACTAACTTTCAAACTGTTAGTGTTGGGTTTGATTTAGGCACAGAAACATTAAGGCGGCTTGGCCCTAGTAGCGTCTATGGAGGCAGTGCTCTTGGACCTTACTACTACGCGAAAGTTCCTAGTTTCCCCGCCACGGCAAATATGAGTTTTGAAGGCTTGGCGGTTAACCGAGGTATTAAATTGGTCGTGGATAACCTCAAGGCTAGCTCTCGTGACACGGGCGCAACCGCATTAACGGGCGGTAGATTTAGTCCTTCTATTACTTTTGGTTTAACTAAATATCAATTAGTTTTCGCTACTTTAGATTCTACTAACTTTTCCAGTAGTTTGGGTGACAATGTAACTCTGGATGCGGCTTGTAGCGTATCCATTGGAGGACCCAACTCTGTCTGCAAGCTTTTAGTTACTTCTCCGTAGTAATTTATTCGCTGCCCTCCTCCCTGCTAAAAGCTCCAGCGAAAGCTGGAGCTTTTTTCTTTATATTTTTGCCGTAAAGGTGTATATAGAAATAAGGATTAAGGTTATGTCGAAAGACGATGAAACTATAGTTACGGATAATGCTATTAAAGCATATATTACTTTTCAAACCAATCGCCAAATTACTGCTTTATATAAGAGTCATTTGAGTATTATTCAAGATATAACAAAAGATCATCACGCGATGATGAAAAAGTTAAAAAATTATGTTGACCCAGAAGTCTTAGAAAATGTAGATTATTTAACTGAAGAAAAATATAATTATATTAGAAAAAAAACTTTAGATATTGGAAATGAAGCAATAAGAGAGTTTGAGGCGAAAATGGAAAAGGTAGAAATTCATTTAAAACAATAAGGAATTTTATTATGGCAAAAGGAAAAAAACAAAAATCAAAATGGCTTTATTCTTTCGAAATACTGAGAGAAACGACAGAAATAGTTAAAGAAAAATCTACGGATGATCAAGGAATTGAAGTAACTACTTCTAAATCTCAGCCCGTAGTTAAAGAGGTAGAATTTAAACTACAAATGCCTAAAAGAAAGCAGTTTGAGGAAGCTCAATTGTATTATGGAGTAAAATTAGCAGAGGGCATTAGGGCGGGGTTATTAACTAACACTATAATTTCAAAAAAATACCAAAACGAAGGCGGTGTTTTTAGTGAGAATGAGCAGGATTCATATGGAGCTATTCAACTGCAAATGTTTCAAGTAGAAAAAGAAATACAAAGAATTGAAACAGGGTTAGCAGATGAAGAATATAAAACAGATGAAGAAAAATCTAAAAAATTATCGGAGCTTGTGCTGACTGCTGTAGAGTTAAGAAATAACATGCAACAATTTGAAGCTAAGAAAGCTTCTATATTTGAGCAGACCGCAGATTATAGAGCAAAAAATAAAACAATAACATGGTGGGTTTTAAATTTAAGTCATTATAATAATCCCACAACTGGAGAAATAGAGCCTTTCTTTAAAGGTAGGGACATAGAAGAAAAGTTAATGGAGTATGACCGCCTTGAGGACTTAGACGAGCCATACATAAATGAAGCAATCCAAAAATTAGCTTTTTATGTTGCGTTTTGGTATAGCGGTGAAGCCAACACAAAAGAAGATTTTGATAGAGTTGGAACTTTTTTGCAGGTAAGCGATGATGCCAAAGAGGTTTCTGAAGTAATGAAAAAAGCGCGGGAAGAAAGGCGTTTAAAAAAGCAAGAAGAATACGAGAAAAATAATCCCGCCCCTAAGGAAGAAGCCAAGGAAGAGCCTGAGGAAGAACCTAAGGAAGAGCCTAAGGAAGAGCCTAAGGAAGAACTGAAGGAAGAGCCTAAGGAAGAACCTGAGGAATAGTGAGTCAGGAAGAAGTTTATAAAAGAAGGGAGGCTAAAATAGCGTACGCCGAAATACTTCGGGGTTACAGCGTAGTTCCCTATCTTAGTGAAACTATCTATATTAAGCATCTAACTGAACTAGATATGGGTAGCATTGAAATATGTTACGATGAAGCATTAAAATATGCGGCCTCTAAAAAACTCCCCACAAGCGAAGAAAAACTTAACTTATTAAACTTAAGTGGAGATTGGACTGAAGAAGAAGAAAATGAATTAAATAATTTACATAAAAGACTTGAGCCTCTGGATGATAGGATTAGTAAAATATGGTTAGAATCTCAAAAGAAAGCTCTAAGAGCAGAAAAAAAATCTTTAATTAAGCAAATAGAAAAGCTATCAGAGACTCGACGGGAATTACTTGGTTTAACGGCTGAAGGTTATGCAGAAGTTAAAAAAGGAGAAGAGTTCATTAGAAAATGCTTATATAAAGATAAAGATTTAAACGAATTACTCTTTACCCGACAAGAGTTTGATAAATTAAGTATAAGAAAATTTAGTGAAATAATTAAATTTTATAATGAAACTACTGGTAAATATACTTTACAAGTTTTAAAAAGAATAGCAGTTCAAAGTTACTTTTTAAATAATTTATTTTATTGTAAAGATAATGCTTTTGCTTTTTTCGGCATTCCAGCAGCTAAATTATCCATAAATCAATCAACTCTTTTTTCCGTGGGCATGAATTTTAAAGCTGCTTTTTCTAAAGGAAAACAGATACCCGCCCATTTAAATAAAGATTTAGACGAAATGATTAAATGGCTAGAAGGCATAAATGAAAAAGATGATTCCAGTAAGCCAAACTCCAAAAAGGCTGAATCTGTGGCTACAGGCGTAGTGGGAGCTACAAAAGAAGAAACCGAAGAGATTGCTGCAGCGGAAGGTGGAGAGGTTGTAGACCTTAGGTCTGAATTAGATAAAATTAAAGAAGAAAAGGGCGAAGTAAATATAATGGACTTTTTAAGGCTTCACGGAAAGCTTCCCGATAATACCAAGAAAAAAGATACTTAAGTAATAATATAAAATGTATTTTTTATTATTTTTAAGTGTAATATACAGTGTCAAGCTGGGTAAAAGGCTATGGGAAGAAGTGATGCTACTATATTACTGGATGCGGATACGCGGCCTATTGAGGCCGCGTTAAGCGCACTTTCTAGAAGAAGAGTCACTTTAGGTGGGGTAGACGCAAAAGCGTTCACTGGCCCTCTCGGTAAAATCAATGGTTCTTTAGGCGAGTTTGAGAAATCACTAGCTGCTTCTAATGCTCGTGTGTTAGCTTTTGGCGCTTCTGCTGGAGCTATAATGGCCCTCCAAAGAGGTTTTTCTGAGTTAGTGAAAGCTACCATTATGGTAGAAAAACAACTAGCTCAAATAAATGTTGTTTTAGGCGCTTCAGAAAGAAATCTAGCTAAATTTGGAAATAGTCTTTTCGAGGTAGCTAAAAATACAGAACAAAGTTTCGAGGCTGTCGCTGAAGCTGCAACTGAATTTTCTCGCCAAGGTCTTGGGATGGAGAAAACTCTTCAGCGAGTTCAAGACGCAATGATTCTAACCCGATTAACTGGGTTAGAGGTGGTGGATTCTGTTAATGCAATCACTGCAGCATTAAATGGTTTCAGTAGTGCGGCTTTAGACTCTACTCAAGTTATAAATAAGTTAATTGCTGTAGACCAAGCGTTTGCTGTTAGTGGTAAAGATTTAGCTGAAGCTATTCGTCGTGTAGGTAGTACTGCTGAAGGCGCAGGAGTTAGTTTAGAGCAGTTAATTGCTGTTGTAACATCAGCGCAACAAATAACTGCTAGAGGTGGCGCTGTAATTGGTAACTCATTTAAAACTATTTTCACTCGACTACAAAGACCTAGAACCTTAGAAGCATTAGATCAACTAGGCATAAAAGTAAAAGATTTACGAGGAAATGTTTTGCCCGCGATGGCAATGCTTGAAAATTTAGCTAAAGGTTTTGATACTCTTTCTCAAGCACAACAATCTCAAGTAGCGGAGTTAGTTGGTGGTGTTTTCCAGATAAACGTTTTAAAAGCCTCCTTAAAAGATTTAGGAAGAGAATATTCCATTTACGGGAGCGCACTTGGTATAGCTAATTCAGCCACCAACGAAGCCTCACTAAGAAATGAACAGTTAAATAAGACTTTGTCTGCTCAAGTAAATGAAGCAGTGCAAAACATAACTAAGTTAGCAGCCGCAGTAGGCGAGTTAACTTTAGGGCCAGCTTTAGAAAATATTTTAGGAGCAGTAAATTCATTTTTAGGAGACTTTGATCCGTCCGATGCTGAAGACACGGGAAATCAAATAGGCGCTGCTTTACTAAAAGGTTTCGGTACGTTTTTAAGCGGACCAGGTTTATTGGCGGTAGGCGTTGGATTATTTAAAATTTTTCAATTTCTCTCTGCTCAAGCAAAAGATGCAGCTAAGACTATTATAACAATGGGTACTGGCGCAGAAAAACGCGCCAACTCTGAACGTGCAGTTTTATCATATCTCCAAAAAGAGCCAGCGTTAATGGAGCAAATTCTAAGAGGAACCGTTAGCATAGATACGGTTCACGACAGAATATTAAAAGATTTAAGAGATGAAACTGCTTTAATGGTCAAGCAAGAAGCAGCAGCCCGAAGAATATCTACTCTCTTAATGAGATCGGGGGTGGGAAGCACCACTAGAGGAGGAGCACCAGTATTAGTTGCTGCAGGAGGTTATGTTCCTAACTTTGCCAACAAAGCTTTTGAGGCAGAAAGACAGCAAGCTAGAGCACTTGGAGCACCCGCAGGAACAATACCCCACTTTAGCAAAGGCACAATAGCAGGACAACGTTTCGTTATGAACAGTAACGAAATAGAAATTCCTAATTTTGGAAGAAACGGAGACTCATTAGTTATTCCAAATTATGCTTTTCCTAAGTCTCAAGGCTTTAATCAATTAAACAAGGCAAGTGAAAAAGCTTTGGTGGGGTCCCAAGTCGCAGGTATAAGATCGCAACGCGAAAATAGAGGTAAGTATGGGCCAGCATCTCTAGATTTAAACAATACAGTTGGAATGATTTTCAGCCGAGGAAGTGGCGCAATAGGCTTTGATGCTACTGGCGCTGGCTTAGAAAAAGCTGGAATTGTAGGGGCGCAAAAAGCACTTGGAAAAAGTGGAAAATATCCTATCCGAGGAATTACTCCAATACCAATTCTTCCAGCCGCAGGGAAAAATCCACAGTTAACAGAACAAGGATCAGAATTTTCAAGTCTTATTGAGAAGCCTTTGGGCGCAGCAATAAAAAAAATTGCTTTAAAATTAGGTTTACCTAATTCAGCCGCAGGAGCGCTACCTAGTTCTTCCGAAGCATTTAGACAAATTCAAAGAGATAAATCAGCTTACCCCAATTTTGCTGGAAGAATTTTAGAAGCGGTCATATCTACCGCTTTAAGAAAAGATTTAAAAGCACTAGATTCTGACGTTTCGGGCCATGCAACGTGGGATTATAGGGGGGCAAATTTTAGAAGAAGAAAAATGGTCACCGAATCCATTTTTGGAGAAGGCAATGCAAACAAACTTTTTAATACTTTGTATGTTGATTCAAAAACTCATGGAGGAATGGGTACGCCAGGTTCTGAAACTCGTCGAAGTATGCTTGGTAAAATCTTGAGTACAAGTTTATACAGAAAAACGATACAAGCCCAAGTCAACAATAGATTAAATGCAGCAGGGGGTTACATTCCTAACTTCGCGGCAAATTACGCAGATGCACGAGAGCAGTCTTACGGCAGAGAAATGAAGGCTCTTATGGGCCGTGGCTTTACAAGACAACAAGCTGCTTCTGTTATTAGAGAGCACAAAGATGGCGCGGGTTTTACTAGGGCTATAACAAATATAATCGATGAACCAAATGGTTTAAGTGACGTTAAGCAAAAAAGTAGAATTCCTAATTTTGCTGAAGGTGACAGTCCTGATAAAGCCGCAGCGAAACAAATGAAACTCATGATGGCCTCAATGGCCGTCCCTATGGTAATAGAGTCTCTTAGTGCGTTGGGAGCAGAAAGCGATAGTGCAAAAGAATCAATGTCAACTTTAGGTGCTGGTTTAGGAACAGCATTTATGGCTATGATGCTGCTAGAAAGCACTACTAAAGGACCACTAGTAGGCGGTATAATTGCTGGCGCTACTGCTCTTCACGCGCTTGCTAGCTATTTATCTAAAAAGAAATTTGATGGAATTATAAATGCCGCGAAAGCTGCAGAAGAAACGCTGACTTTGTTCAATGAAAATTCTCAAAAAGCTACCACAGCTTTTCAAAATTTAACCGAAGAACTTAAAAAATCTACCCCAGACCCTGACGTAATTCAAAAAGCTCAAAATGACTTAGCTCAAGCTATTGCAAGTTTACCTGATAAATATAGAGATTTAATGAACTCTGCTACTTCTTTGGATGAGGCCCAAAAAATACTGGCCCAAGGACAAGCAGAATTGGCAAAGCAAACAAAAGGTTCTACTTTTGCTAAAACACTAGCCGAATCACAAAAAGAAACTACAGGATTTTTTGGTTCAGGATCAGGAGCATTGTATGGACTAGGTCGCAAACAAAAAGGAGAGGGCCTAGCTGCAGACGACATGGCTATGGGAGGATTTTCTGAAGGAGCTAAAGAGATAGCAGTAGAAACAGGTAAAATAGTAGCAGTCACAACGGCTCTAGGAACAGCGATTGGAGGTATAATAGGGGCTTTGGGAGGGTTTGGAATTGCTAGCGCTGGCACAGCGACTGCAGGGGCAATCGGAGGCGCAAAGATCGGAGCAGCAACAGGCACTGCCCTTTCTGGCCTTGCAGTGGGAACCAGAGCCGTTGGAAATATTGGTCAAGAAGATTTAGAAGCCGAAATATTTACAGAAGCAGGAATGAGTGTCGAAGCCGCTGTAAATGAAATGGCTAATTCAATGAATTTTGCTGCGGCATCTGCTGACGTAGCTGCAGGAAAAGTAAATTTCATGGCGATGAGCAATGACCAATTTGCTCGCGCTTTAACTAAGGGTTATGGCGCTTCGGAAATATTAGGAAATCAATTAAGGAACATGGCAGATGGAGATATAGCTTTGCTTCAAGGAAAGCTTCAACTATTAGCAATTCAAACTGATTCAAGCAAAAAAGCTGCAGAAAGATTAGCGGAAATATCTAGAAGAGCCGCTGCCGAACAAAACGCCTATGCAGACGCAATAGCAAGACAAGAAGGAGCCATAAGAAATGCTCTGGGTGGACTACAGGTTTTTTCCGAAAAAATGAGGGAAATAACTCAGTTAAGAAGTGACTTACAACGCGACTTTAAACTTAAAGTAGCAGAAGGTGGGTTAAAATTAGGAAGTAACTTCATGACTGAGGAAAAGAAAGCGGAAACACAATTTGGTATCGCTGAAGCGGGTATTAATAGTAATTTTGTAAAAGATATGGCTAAAGCTCAAGAAGCTGGTATGAAAGCAGTTTTAGCGTCAGCCACCAAAGCTCTTGGGGGAGACAAAGCTGATCCAAAAGTCATGCTTCAGTTAGAGCAAATAAGAGCCAGACGAGACATAAAAAACACACAAGATTTAATAGCAGCATTAAATGGAATTACCGTTAATGGTCAAAAAGTTTTACAAAGCAATAAGGACTTTGCTACCGCTATTCAAGCGGGAATGAACACTCAAGCTGCAGAAATTCAAAAAGCAAATATTGTAAGACAACACCAACTCAGGATAGCTGAGTTAAATCTTCATGTAGCAAAAGAGCAAGCTAGGATTCAAAAGAACATAGAAACCTTGGGTGGAGTCGGAACTTTCCGCGACCCAGAGGCTGCGGAAGCTAGTTTTGAACAATTTGAGGATGGGCTAAAAGCTTTTCTGGCAGGTACTGTGCGGGGAGAAGATGTGCAAGCAGGAAGAGGCGCTTTTGATATACTTAAATCAGTTCAAAATGCTGGTATAGATGTTTCTGGCAATCAAGACATTCAGCAAATGATAAAAGATGCCAACTCTGAGTTCATACAAGGAACTCTGAGTGATAGAGCAACAAGATTAGAGCAAACGGCTGGACAGTTAAGAGGTCAAGGATTTGGAGCACAAGCAGATCAATTAGAAAAACTTGCAGACGCTTTAAGAGATAGAGCGGCTGAGTCAGACACAATAGCTGCCGATCAAATTTCTGCTGAGTTTAAGAGCGATAAAATGCCCGCTAATATCGCTGCAATGCTAGATGAAATAAAACATCTTAATTCTTTAACTCAACAAGAAGTAACTAGCCGCAAAAAAGATTTTGAGGATGCCCTTAAGGCCGAGCAAGTAGGCAACAGATTAGTTCACGTTAGAAAAGCAATTGAAATTATGGCTGCAACGCAAGCGGCTGCAGAGGCCGCGAAAGCCGCGTCAGAAGCTGA
>MDSZ01000185.1_pt1 | contig 13905 bp, 8 predicted proteins | sample 811201 | NCBI WGS metagenome assembly MDSZ01 (sample SAMN05326647, study PRJNA326480) | marine metagenome | isolation source: seawater | place: Indian Ocean: North | collected 2010
GTTATACATAGAGAGAAAAAAGGGAAGCTTTGGTATTTCAGCTATCCAATTAAAGAGTCAGAAGATTTTCTAATAGTAGCAACCACTAGACCTGAGACGATGTTAGGAGATACAGCAGTGGCGGTAAATCCTAAAGATGATAGATATAAAAAATTTATAGGTAAAACAGTCATTCTTCCTTTAGTCGGTCGAGAAATACCAGTCATTGCGGATGATTTCGTAGATCCTGATTTTGGAACAGGTTGTGTGAAAGTTACACCGGCCCATGATCCCAATGATTTTTTGATAGGTGAGCGTCATGATCTTGAGTTTATTAATATTATGAATAAAGATGCTTCAATGAATTCACAAGTACCAAAAAAATATCAAGACTTATCTCGAGAATCTGCCAGGAAAGCAGTGTTGATGGATATGGATTCTGATAAGAAACTTCATAAAGTTGAAGATTATATTCATAACGTTGGTTATTCTGAGAGAGGCAATGTCCCTATTGAGTTTTATTTATCTGAGCAATGGTACTTAAAAATGGAGGAGTTGGCAAAGCCAGCTTTAAAGGCTGTCAATTCAGGCGAGATAAAATTTTACCCGGATCATTGGAAAAAGACATACAATCATTGGATTGAAAACATAAGAGATTGGTGTATAAGTCGTCAGTTATGGTGGGGTCATCAAATTCCGGTATGGTATCATAAAGAGGATATTAATAAAATACATGTTTCTATTGATGGTCCCAAAGATCCAGAAAACTGGGTTCAGGATGAAGATGTACTTGATACATGGGCATCTTCCTGGCTTTGGCCATTTGCTGTGCATGATTGGCCGGATTCAAACAAAAGTATAAAATCTTTTTATCCCACAAATGATTTGGTAACCGGACCTGATATAATTTTCTTTTGGGTTGCTCGAATGATTATGGCAGGAAATTTATTTATGGGAGAAAGTCCATTTAAAAATGTGTATTTCACATCAATCCTTAGGGATGAAACTGGGAAAAAATTCAGTAAGTCATTAGGTAATTCACCTGATCCTATAGAATTGTTCCAAGAATATGGTACTGATGCTGTTAGGTTTGGAGTAATGATGATGGCGCCTCAGGGTTTAGATGTTTTATTTTCCGATTCTAGATTAGAAATAGGAAGAAATTTTATGAATAAACTTTGGAATGCCTCTCGGTTTGTTCAGATGAATACCGATATAGATATCGTTTCAAAGATTGATTTATCAAAGGTCGAACTTGAAATACCAGAGCGTTGGATATTAAATCAATTAAATCAAACAGCAATTAAGGTTAATCAGCAATTTGAAAGATTTCATTTTAATGAAGCAGCAAAATTGCTTTATGAATTTACTTGGAGTGATTTTTGTGATTGGTATATTGAGATTGCTAAGACACGTTTCTATGGAGAAGACCCTGAAGAAGCAAGTATCGCGGCCGCAGTATCAATTGAAATAATTAAAGGTATACTCCGTTTATTACATCCATTTGCTCCATTTATTACAGAAGAGCTTTGGTCTTATTTTAAAGAGGATATAGATAAAGATCTTATTGTATCGTCATGGATTGTTGGAGATTCTTCTCAAAAAGATCAAGATGCTATTGAGGCATTTACAATTTTAAAAGAAATTGTGACATCAGTTCGAATGATTAGAAGCGGTATGAATGTTCCTCATAGTAAACAAGCAGATTTAATCATTAGAAATGTTAATGGAGAAAAGTTAAAAATCGAATCTTTTGATAGAATTATTAAAGCACTTGCCAATATTAGCACAATCACTATTGGTAAGGATTTAGAAAAGCCAGAGCAGTCAGCCACTGCAATAGTAAAAAAAATGGAGCTATTTGTTCCACTAAAAGGATTAATAAATTTAGAGCAGGAAATTACTCGTTTATCAAAACGATCCAATGACCTTAAAACGTATATGCGTGGAGTTGAAAATAAATTGGCAAATGAAAGTTTTATTAATAAAGCACCAAAAAATGTTGTAGATAATGAAAAGAAAAAACTTAATGAGATGAATGAGGAATTTGAGCTCATCAAAACAAACTTGGATATGTTAAAATGAAAAAAATACTGATAAGTGGAATTCTTATATATTTATTAAATGCGCAGTCAAATGATGCTATTATAACAATGTACAAAGATCAAATTGCACTGATTAAGCAGCCTGTTTTATGGGAACTTGAATCAGAGCAAAAAACCATTACATGGGATTTGCTACCTGGAGGTATTGTTAAAGATTCACCATTCCTTTCTTTGAAAAATGCCAGTGTTAAAATGCAGCGATTGAATCAAGATGTATTTCGGTTCTCAAACCGTCTATATGATTATTTGGGTAAAACAATTGATGTTGAGTTAATTAATGGAAAAGGAATCTCGGGTTCGCTGATTGAATTAACCGATAGGACTATCACTCTTCAGAGAAAACGATCAATTATTTCATTTAATAGAGATAGGATAGATTATATTAATGCACCTGGGCTAATTGAAAATATTGTTTATAAACCATCAATTACTTGGAATATTTCATATGAAGATCAACCAATTCAGGTTGAAGGAGATCTAATTTATCTTTCAAAGGGATTTGATTGGGATGCAATTTATCGTTTGATCTTAGATGAAACTGGCAATCAAGCTGAATTATTGGCAGAAGCTTATATTAAAAATAATAGCAATTTGAATTTTAATAATGTTGCTATTCAATTAGTTGAAGGGAAATTAAAACAAAATGGGTCTATTAGTAATCCCCCAATCATGATGAGAGCTGCTCCTCAAACTGAGCAAGGCCTTAAAAATGAGAGGTTAGGGGATTATCACATTTATGAATTGAATGAAAATATTAATCTTTTAGCAAATGAAAGTATTACAACGCGTCTTTATAGATCTAAAACAATTTCTTTTGAAAAGACATATTTATTTGAAAATGATGAAAGAACACAAAAAGAGGAGCCTTTAGCAATTGAGTATCAAATATCTAATTCAAAAAATAATAATTTAGGCGTTCCATTACCGCAAGGAAAAATCCAACTTTTTCAGACAACTTCTAACGGCAATGTTGAATTTGTTGGAGAAGATGAAATTCGTCAGGTTCCAAAAGGTTCAACTGCAACAATTATTTCTGGAAGAGCATTTGACGTGATTGGTAAAAGATCTGTTGTAAATTATGATCGACAAAAGAAAAGTGAGGAAGGTTCAATAAGTATTTCGGTGACGAATACGTTACCTCAAAACATTAAAGTTCGTTTAATTGAGCATATTTATGGAGATTGGGTTATCCGAAATGCTTCAACTAATTATCGTAAAGAAGATGCTTCTACTATACACTTTTCAATTAATATTCCAGCTGATGGAAGCTCAACCATTACCTATACATATCGAAAGGAATGGAAGTAATTTATTTTGCCTGAAAAGGCTTTAACTCTTATATCTTCAATTAAATCTGTTAAGGGTTTTGGTTTGGTTCGTATCAAAGCTCTATCTAACCTAGGAATTAATACTGTTGGGCAACTTTTGAGTTATTTTCCTCGAAAACACCTCGATCGGACCACAGTAACACCCATATCTAAACTTGAAAAAAATTTTCATTCAACAATAATTGGTACTGTAGAGGCTTCAGACCTTCGTCAAGGTAAACAAAAAAAATATTTTCAAGCAATTTTATCAGATGGTACTGGAGTAATTAGACTTACTTGGTTTAATGGAGCAAACTATATTAATAAATTAATTAAGGTGGGTGATCGTTTGGCCGCCAGTGGAAAAATCGATTTTTATAAAGGCTTTCAAATTGTTCATCCTGAATATGACAAGCTACAAGAAAATGAGGACCCCTTAAATTCTGGTTCAATTATACCTATATACTCTATTACGGCTGCATTGAAAGAATCAGGCCTTGATAACCAAAGAATTCGTCGTTCAATCAAATCTATATTTGATTTATTAATAGAAGTCCCAGATTATTTTTCAGATAGCTTTAAGAAAAAACATGGATTAATAAAACTCGATGAAGCAATTAGAACTATTCACTTTGCTAATTCAAAAGAAAATCTTAAAAAAGCAATTTATCGTTTAAAATTTGATGAACATTTTTTTTTACAAATGTTAATGGCCTTAAGAAAATCATCTATTAAACAAATAAAAACAAAGCCTTTTAAAAAAATTAGTCCTTATATAAAAATTATTACAGATAATCTTGACTTTGAATTAACAGGATCTCAAAAAAAAGTTATAAAAGAAATTAAAGATGATATGTCTCAATCATATTCAATGAATCGTCTTTTGCAAGGAGATGTAGGCTCAGGAAAAACTATTGTAGCTATTTTAGCATCAGCTATTGCAGTTACTAATAATTCTCAAGTCGCTATAATGGTACCAACTGAAATTTTAGCTAATCAACATTTCTCTGCTTTTAAAAAGATTTTAGACAAAGTGCAAATTACATGTGCTCTATTAGTTGGTGGAACACCTAAGAAAGAGAGGAAATCCATTCTAGAAGGGCTAGAAAATGGTTTAATAAATATTATAATTGGAACACATTCACTTATTCAACCAGATATAAAATTTAAAAATTTGGGTTTAGTAATTTTTGATGAACAACATCGATTTGGAGTTTTACAAAGAGGAGATCTTATTTCAAAGGGTTCAAATCCGCACTGTTTAGCAATGACAGCAACACCGATACCAAGAACTTTGGCAATTACATATCATGGAGATATGGATGTTTCAATTATTAATGAAATGCCAAAAAATCGTATTCCAATAATTACAAAAGTTGTAGATGAACAGAGATTGAGTAAAGTTTATTCATTTATTAAAGATGAAGTAAGTGAAGGAAAACAATGCATGGTAATCTATCCTTTAGTCGAGGAAACAGAAAAGTCTGATTTAGCAGCAGCAGTCGAAATGCATACGTATTTATCTGAAAAAATTTTCAAAGAATTAAATGTAGGACTTATTCATGGAAGAATGAAAAAGACTGAAAAAGATTCAATAATGGAAGCATATATCAATAATAAAATACAAATTTTAATATCTACAACTGTAATTGAGGTTGGGATAGATGTTCCAAATGCGACTGTTATGATTATTGAAAATGCAGAGCGTTTTGGATTAACTCAATTGCATCAGTTGAGAGGGCGTGTTGGGAGAGGTCTTCATAAGAGTTATTGTATCCTAGTATGTCGCAACATTGCTGAAAATTCAAAAAAACGACTCAGAATCATGGAATCAACTAATGATGGTTTTGTGATTTCAGATGAAGATTTGAAAATGCGAGGTCCAGGAGAATTTTTTGGCATAAAACAAAGTGGTTTTATAAAATTTAAAATCGCAGATATGATAAATGACGGTCCAATTTTGAGAGAAGCAAGAACAGCTGCTTTTAATATAGTTAAAGAAGATTTAAATCTGGAAAAATCTGAGAATTCATTAATTCGAAAGCATTTTATGAATGAATATCAAGACAAACTACATGAAACAAATATTTCTTAATTGCATTACATTATTAAAATTATTCATAAATCGGGTGTATTTTTATCAGCTATTTTTGAAACATTATTCATTAAAATCAATTAAAGTTACCTAAGAGGAGAATTATGTCTGAAGATCAAATGAAAAAAGAAGACCAATTATTTATTCATTTAGTCAATACATTTGTTCAAAGTGCATGGATATCTTTAGGAAAAGTAAAGAGTCCTGTATCTGAAGAATTAGAACGAAATCTTGAGCAGGCAACATATTATATAGATCTATTAGATATGTTACAAACTAAGATGAAAGGCAATCTTAGTGAATGGGAAGAACAATATATTATCCATAGTCTTAGTGAATTAAAGCTTAATTTTATTGATGAACAAAAAAAAGGTGATCAAGATAATAAGTCAGAAGAAAAGAATGCAGATGGGAGCGTTGAAGCAGATAAAGATGTAAAGCCTAAAGAAAAGGCAAAAAAAGTAACAAAGAAGAAGCCCAAAACGACTAACAAAAAAACAAAATAATTCAAAATTGCTTCATCCTGATTATATAAGATTAAATCGCATTTTCGCTGGTTTATCACTTTTTATTTCATTCCTAGTTTATTTATTGACTATGGCTGATACAGTTCCTTATTGGGATTCTGGTGAATTCATTGCTACATCATATATCCTAGGAGTTCCTCATCCTCCTGGCAGTCCTTTATATTTAATAATTGGTCGTGTTTTTTCAATGCTTCCCTTTAATCCAGACATTGCATTTCGTGTTAATTTGATTTCACCAGTGGTTAGTGCTCTTGCCGTAATGTATTTATATTTGTCATCAGTAAAGCTTATTTCAAATTACCGTGGTAAGATTCGAACTCAGATGGATTCAATTATTACTTTTGGAGCATCATTTATAGGCGCACTTACTTTTGCTTTTACTGATTCTCATTGGTTTAATGCAGTAGAAGCTGAGGTGTATGGCTTCTCTACATTTTTTACAGCTATCGTAGTATGGCTTATACTTCATTGGATGGAAAGAGCAGATGAAGAAGGCAATGAGAGATATATTCTTATAATTGCGTATATGATTGGTCTTGCTACAGGTGTGCACTTATTAAATTTATTAGCACTCCCATTCGTTGCCTTAATAATCTATTTCAGAAAATTTGATTTTTCATACAAAGGCTTTTTTATAACTACAGTAATTACGGGTATTGTTTATTTAATAATCAATGCGGGTATTATAAATGGGATGCCAAAGTTAGTAAGTGCAATTGGGCTGAGTTTAGTTATTACATTATGTCTGTTAATTTTTGGGGTAATGGTTTACACAATTCTTACTAAAAAATTTCAATTTACCCTTCCTCTTTTATCAATCGTTTTAATTTTGATTGGTTATTCCAGTTATGCTACTATTTTTATTCGTTCTGGACAGAAGCCTGCTATTAACGAGAATGATCCTTCAAATGTTACTAGAGCTATTGCTTATATGGAGCGGGAACAATATGGGCAAATGTTTCAATTCCCAAGAAGATATGATGGCTTACCCCCAAAGCATGAAGTTGTTGGCCGTCCTACAAATGGACGAGACTATTCATCAACTCAAGAACGTAAGTATAAAACCTATCGTTTAGATAAACAGTGGAGTTATTTTTGGAGTTATCAAATCAAAAAAATGTATTGGCGCTATTTTTTATGGCAGTTTGCAGGTAGAGGACCAAGTACAGATCCTTATGTTACACCATATGGAGCGAATACTAATCAGGATGGGGTGAATTGGTTTCAGTTTGGTTTACCACTAGCATTTTTATTAGGTCTTTGGGGAATGTTTTATCATTTTCAAAAAAATAAAGAAGATGCATTCTCCGTATTTAGTTTATTTCTTATGACCGGATTAGCAATTATAATATTTGTTAATCAAGATAATCCTCAGCCAAGAGAAAGAGATTATTCGTATGTAGGTAGTTTTTTTGCTTTTTCGCTTTGGATTAGCATTGCTATTGCTGCAATTGGGGATCAGATACGAAAATTTTTTCATGACAAACCTGTGGCAAAACAAACATTAATCGCATCTTTATCTATTCTACTATTTGCTATGCCTGGTATGATGTTAAAAGCGAATTACCATGAGCATGACAGATCTGATAATCGTCTTGCATGGGATTATAGTTATAACATATTGCAATCATGTGAGCCTAATGCTATTCTATTTACTAATGGTGACAATGATACATTTCCCCTATGGTATTTACAAGAAGTAGAAGGTATAAGAAAAGATGTAACAATTGCGAATCTAAGTTTACTAAATACCGAATGGTATATACGTCAGATTAGAGATTCGCGAAGGAAGCAGTCTGATGAAAAGGGTCGAGAATTGGAAAGATTTATAGATATGAGCAATTCTCAAGTAATGGAGATTGCATCTGGTCTGCAGCCTTGGGAATCAAGGAATGTAAGAGTTCCTGCGCCAAAATCTGATAAAAACAATAAAGGTTTTATTGAATGGAAAGTTAATCCAACATATGCAGGAGCAGCATTAATGGTTAAAGATATGATGATTCTAAAAATCATTTCAGATGCTCAATGGAAATATCCCATTTATTTTGCAGTTACAGTACCCGCATCTAATCGACTTGGCTTAGAAAATTATATAGAAATGGAAGGATTAGTTTATCGCTTAAGACCATATAGTGCTGATCGTCGAAATCCTATTAATGAACCTCGTATGTGGAGCAATTTAATGTCAGGCTTTGGATCAGAAGTTTGGGAGAAGGACATTGAAGCTAAAGAATGGAAAACATTAGAAGATGAAATTTGGTCTAAAGAATTTAAGCCAGGTTATCTTTTTCGAAATCTAGGTCGTAAAGATGTCTACTATTTCCCTTCAACCAATATTAGGCTTCTGCAGAATCTAAGAAGTGCATATATGCAATTAGCAGCTTATCATTATATGGGATTTAAAGATTATCAAAAAACCAATGAACAAAAATCAGAGGATCATCGTAAAAAGGGACTAGAGGTTTTGATAAAAATGCAGGATAACATTCCTGAAAAAACAATACGTTTTGATGCAAAAGAACTTCATTATCAAGTTGCCCGATTATTTGGGGAGCTTGGAGATAAAGATGAACTTCGAAGGATTATGGATGTGCTTATTACCAGGGATGATCTTTCAATAAAAGATAAAGTTGACTATGGTCAAGTTTATATTACGCAATTAGATCTATTAGATATTGGAAAAGAAATTTTTGAAGATCTATATGCTGATTTTAAATCAGTGGAAAGTGGACAGCGATTAACATCACAAGGCGAAATGAAAGAATGGCAGAATTATTTCACACAGATAGTCTCTTCGCTTATATTTACTTATAGACAGTTAGATATGGAATCTGAAGCTGAATCTATTTTAACCGATTGGCTAAGTAAAAACCCAGATGATCCTGTCGCAAAAAAATTGCTTGAAGATCTGAAAAAGGGATCAGGATAGTCGATTTAATAAATAGGTTGGCCTGACTCTTCTTAGGAAATATTTTGTCTAATTTAAAAGTCTCAATTATTATCCCTCATTGGAATGGTATAGAGGTTTTATCTGAATGTTTAGAATCACTCGTTCAGACTCAATATTCAAATATAGAAATTATTGTAGTGGATAATGCGTCTACAGATGGAAGCTCTGATTGGATAGCAATTAATTTTCCTGAAGTAATAGTTGTAAATAATAATAAAAATTATGGATATGCTGGCGGTTGTAATAGGGGAGCTAAAGTCGCAAGGGGGGATTATTTAGTTTTTTTAAATAATGATACAATTCAAGATAAAGGCTGGCTTGATCCCTTAGTAGATTTTTTAAATCTCAATCCTAAAGTGGCTGCCGCACAACCAAAAATTTTAAATTTTTTTGATCAAGAAAAATTTGATTATGCTGGAGGATCTGGTGGATGGCTAGATATCCTTGGATATCCGTTTGCTAGAGGGAGAGTTTTTTTAGAACAAGAAAAAGATACAGGTCAATATAATACTATACGCCCCATTTTTTGGGCTAGCGGCACTGCTTTTATAGTACGTAAATCTGATTTTCAGCTAGCATATGGTTTTGATGAAACATTTTTTGCACATCAAGAAGAAATTGATCTATGTTGGAAGTTTAAACTTATGGGAAAAGAAACATGGGCTGTGCCAAGTGGACTTGTTTATCATAAAAATGCTGTTACTCTTCCAATGTTTTCCCGTCAAAAACAATATCTTAATCATCGGAATTCGCTTCTAATGATTTTATCTAATTATAGTCTTCCTCTTACATTATATATTATGCCAATTCGTATAGCATTAGAGTTTGTTGCAATGGTTTATTCATTATTTTGCTTAGACATGAATCACTTTTTAGGCATTATACAATCATTGTTTTGGGTTTTTACCCATCCTCATATTATATGGAAGCGTCGTCGAATTGTAAAGAAAATTCGATCAGTAAATGATAAGCAAGTTTTGCAATCGTTATATTGGGGAAGTATAGTATTTGATTATTATATACGGCGAAAAAAAATATCTGCAGATATTGTTAATGAATAATCAGTAATTATAATTTAACAATGCACTTTAAGGAGTTGATCCCATTGTGTCGTGTAGCATGGTGTAACTCTTTCTTGCTTTATGCCCCATCTTTTGTTTGTGCCTTGTCCTAAAATTTGGATTTTATCTCTTCCCAATTTTTGATTTAATCTATCTAAAGTACCATATAGATTTTTTCTTTTAATATGATCTTCATCAGTATCAAATAAATTAAGTTGGACTTGATTTTCTGAAATTATATCTCCAACAATTACGCCTGCTTTTTTATAAGTGAGTCCTTTTTTATACATAGATTTTAAAAGAATATTGGCCTTATGAACAATCTCAATAGTATCATTAGTAGGTATACTTAAGGCAATAGATTTATATCCATTATAGTATTCACCTAATGTATCAAATGGATTAGTTTTAAGGATAACGCTTACATATCTAGCACAGCTTTGTTCTGATCGAAGTTTCTCTGCGCATCTTACGGCGTGAGTGGTAATTGCCTCTTGCATTAATTGAATACTTCCGACTGTACCATCAAAGGATCTCGATGTACATATGTTTTTTTTAGGTGAGGGGTTAGTATCAATTGAAAAACATGGTATTTCTTTAAGCTCTTTTTGTATTCTTAAACCCATGATAGTCATTTTTTTTAATACCCATTCTTCGTTGAGTTGAATAAAATCATAAGCTGTTTTAATATTATAGCCATTTAATATTCGTGAGTATCTAGAGCCAATACCCCATATTTTTGAAACAGGTAAACATTTTAATGCCTTTAAAATGTTATCGTGACCTGTTAACAAACAAAGCCCTCTCTTCATTTGTTTTTTTGCAATATAATTAGCGACTTTTGAAAGTGTTTTTGTTTTAGCAATCCCAATTGAAATTGGGATACCAGTAGATTTTTTAATAGTTCTTCTTATATGATTAGCAACTCTCAGTTGACTTTTAATACCATTGAAGTTCATAAAGGCTTCATCAATACTATAGATTTCAATTTCTGGAGACATACTGTCAAGTAGTGACATAACTCGACTTGACATATCACCATATAGAGCAAAATTAGTAGAAAAAACATATACATTATTTTCTTTAATAATATGTTTCACTTTGAATACAGGCTCCCCCATTTTAATCCCAAGGTCCTTTGCTTCGTTACTACGAGCAATAATACATCCATCATTATTTGAAAGGACAACAATAGGTTTATTATTTAAATCTGGATTAAAGACTCTTTCACAAGAAGCGTAGAAATTATTACAATCAGCTAATGCAATCATCGATGGTTATGAATAGTATGTGTTACAACACCCCACACTTCAAATTCTATGGATTTTGTAATTTCAATATCAGGGTAATCACCAAATTCACCTTCAGCTCTAAGGCAAACTTGTCCATCATTAACAAGATAGCGTTTAACTGTAAATTCGCCGTTTACAGCTGCAACAACAATATCATTATTTTTTGGCTCTAGTGATTTATCAATTACTAATAGATCATTATCACTGATACCAGCTTTTTCCATTGAATGACCTTTTGCAATAATAAAAAAAGTTGCTGCGGGATGTTTTACGAGATATTTATGAAGATTTAAATCTACATCAAGATAGTCATCCGCTGGTGATGGGAATCCTGCTGACACCCCACCTTCATATATATGAAGTTTTTTTAAGCTTTCCCCTTGGATAGAATAAAATATGATTTCTTCTTTTTTATTTTGAATCGCCATAACTACTTCTTTTTTAATCCTTTAAGGTATATGCCTTTATGAGATGGATCCATTTCAGATAGTCGATAGAGGATATCTGATTGTCCCAATAAATCAAGTCGATTGGCTAGTTTATTATGATGAGCATTTAAAAAATATAGAGTTCTACCTGTTGGAAATTGACGAAATACAATTTCAAGACCCGCTAACATAAGTTTAAATTCTTTTAAAGCTTCTTCAGGTTTTCCTTGATCAAATAGATCCATAGCAACGTAGTAAGCAAATCGAGCCTCTCTCAAACCTTTGTTGCCGGTAACTTCTTTAAGCAACTGATTTCTGTTGCTCCATCCTTTGGAATAATCTGAAGCCATCCCCCTTAGAGCAATTTCACGTGCTTGATCATAAGTATAATTTCCTCCATAAAAATCATAAGTATCTAAATGTCCTGCAAGAATCATATAGGCATAAAAAGCTAAAAAACTACCTAAAGGTTCAAAAATAACTGGATCGAATTGAATACTATTCCCAGGATTATAATAAAATTGTAGAGCTTTATCAAAATATCGAATATCTGACCCATCTGAGATTAATACTTGTGCATGAAATGTTTCCATTCCACTTTTTTGAGCTATTCCTTGAAAGGCGATAGAAATGTGTAAAGGTATTTTGAGATCTTGAGAATCTTCATCCCAGATTTGGCCTGAAAAAAATCGAGTAATTTCATAGCCTATAGAAGAAACTTTTTGGCGTTCATTATTACGCAATAAACGATCATCAATAGTTACTTCTACTTTCCCAAATTGTCCTAAAGCAATTGTAGATATGATTATGAATGAGACTAGGATTCTCATGTGCAGAAAATAAGGTTTATATCTCCTCAAAAAAAGATAGTAAATATAATTTAGATAAAATTTTTTATTGGTTTAATGAAATTTAGTATCATGGTATGGCCAGGTTCTGTTTAAATAGTGTTAATTTATACAATGGCAAATATTCACCATTTAGCTGAAAAACAGCCAGAAATATATTCTATTCTTAAGAAGATTGGGGAGGTCGCAAATTCGAAAGAGAAAGAAGTTTATGTGGTTGGCGGTGTTGTAAGAGATTTATTATTAGATCGACCTTTGAAAGAAATTGATTTGATGGTAGTTGGGGACGGAATTGAATTTGCTAATACCTTGGCAAAAGAGATGGGTGTAAAAAAAATAATTCCCTTTCCTAAATTTTCCACAGCGCATATTCCATTTAAACCAGTTCCGATAGAAGTTGCTGCCGCTAGAGAAGAAACCTATAATATAAATTCTCGCAAACCCCAAAAAGTAATTTATACTGATTTAAATGGTGATTTAATAAGGAGGGATTTTACAATTAATGCCATGGCTATGAGCTTAACTCCTGATAGCTTTGGCGAATTACACGACCCACACAATGGAGTCAAAGATCTTTTAGCAAAACAATTAATTACACCATTAGATCCTGATGATACATTCTCGGAAGATCCAATTCGTATGATGCGTGCGGCTTATTTTGCATCAGGCTTAGGTTTAGAAATTGATAAGAAATGTTTTAAGTCAATGAAACGTCAAGCTGATCGTATCAATATAGTCTCGCAAGAGAGAATTACGACTGAATTCACAAAAATATTATCAACGCCAAAGCCTTCTGTTGGTTTGATTATTCTTCAAGAAGTAGGGCTGATGAAGCATATTTTCCCAGAAATACATATTATGTATGGTATGGATCAAACTAAAGAATGGCACCACAAAGATATTTTTTATCATACAATGCAAGTTGTAGATAATGCAGCAAATCTATCTAATAAGATGGAATTGCGTTTTGCGGCTTTGGTCCATGATATTGCAAAGCCAAATACAAGAAGAATTGATCCGCAAAAAGGTTATACTTTTCATGGGCATGATGCAGTCGGAGAGCGAATGTTAAATAAAGTAGCTAAACGTATGAAGCTTTCGAATAATCTAAAAAATTATTTGAAAAAATTAACCTTACTTCATCTTAGACCAATTGCATTGGCAAAAAAAGAAATTACGGATTCGGCGGTTCGCAGAGTAATGGTTATGGCTGGGGAAGATTTAGATGATTTATTGACTTTATGTCGAGCTGACATTACTACAAAGAACCCAAAAAAAATAAACCAGTATATGAGAAATTTTGAACGAGTAGA
>MDSZ01060287.1_pt1 | contig 13905 bp, 15 predicted proteins | sample 811201 | NCBI WGS metagenome assembly MDSZ01 (sample SAMN05326647, study PRJNA326480) | marine metagenome | isolation source: seawater | place: Indian Ocean: North | collected 2010
AGTATAAATGATTATATCGATGATAATTGGAATATTAATACAAAGCTTGAGATTAATTATGTATTTTTAGATAATAAAGAAAGAAATTTCATAGTTAAAAATACTCAACATTATTTAATTGAACAAGTTCAAATGAAAGAAATTTCAAACATTTCAGGTATTAATACGGTCTCAATGAAGCATTATCATCCTGTTAAAGAAATTATTATTGTTCCCAAAAGGTCAGATATAAGTAATAGAAATGAGTGGTTTAATTTTTCTAACCATGATTACATAGATATAAATTACCGTGATTATCAAGACATCTCTGATAGAAATAATTTATCCATTAATGAAAAGAATGAACTTAATACAATATGGAAATACAGAAAGTATAATCAGATACCTGATATAAATCAAACTAATTATAGCTTTTATAATAGTTCTATAATAAATGAAATGCGTATAGAGCTTGATGGTGTAGAAAGACAATGTTTTCAAGATGAAATATATTATAATAGTAAGCCAATTTTGACTAATTACGAAGGAAGTTATTTAGACAATGTTTTACTGGTACCATTTTCACTTTACCCATCGCAATTTAAACCAAGTGGGTTTTGTAATTTATCAGAAATCAATAACATAACTTTTAATTTTAGAATGAAAAATACAAGCATGAATGGTGAACTAATTGATTATAATTATAATGTTAATACATATTTTATAAACTATAATATACTTCATATTCAAAATGGAATGGGTGGATTAATTTACGCGAATAAATAATTATTAATACTTAAATATATTGATAAATATTAGATATAAATGAGCATTAATCTAATCAATTTAAAACATATTTCTGCAAAAGATTTTTATAGCAAGATAAGTAAAAAAAAATGTAAAACAAATCGAAATGTGGTAGATTTGTTTACACAAGGATTAGAAATTTATGAAGTAATTGGCTCAGTTGAATATCCCAAAGTAATCTATTATTTACCAAATGGAGAAATTTGTGTAGAAAATGATAAATTTACGCAAGAAAAATCAGGTAGACAATTGTATGATTTACAGTCATATTACAATAATAACACATTAATTGTAGATTTGATTGATAGAAAAACTAATAATTTATGGAAAAAAATTAAATTTCCAACGCTTACCAGTGCTAAAAAATTTAGCGAAGTATTTAATGAATTAGTTGATGAGTATTTGTCATATAGTCAAGTTGCCAAAGTAGATTATAAATATCTTAAACTATGAAATAATAAAAGCTATTATTTTATAATTTTACTATTTGTGTACTAGTTGTATATAGTGAATCATTTGTGTTAAGACTTTCTCTCATATTACCAAGGTAATCAATGTATAACTTACCATATCTGTCTGCTAAACTATATGCTCCAGTTAAATACCAAATTGAAAATATAATCCATATAAGATAGGGTACAGCCATATGATGTACACTACCAGTTTTAAAAACTTCCATATTGTATTTATTATTTTCAGTGTATTTCCAGTATGTATTGTTAAAAATAAGTTGACTGAAAAATTGGATACCAAGGCACCATAATGTTAACATTCCAAGTTGTGATAAACCACAAAATCTATTTTTAGTAAACACGTGAGCCAAATAAAGTCCAGTGTGAAAAATAATACCGTTTATGATAGCAGTAAAAATATGAGAATAACCTTCTAATGGGTGATTGAAACTATATTGCATGAATGAATCTCCGGCTATTGCTTCGGGTACTTGCCAAATTAAACTAAGTAATATTCCAAACCAATAAGATAAGAAAAAACTATGTGTGATTTTATTTTTATATCTCATTAGAGATATGTATAGACTGTATAAAATAGGTAGCATTGTCTGACATATTACATATGCATTTTGATTTTTAGTTAATGACATGTTAATAAAATATATTAATCTTGTCTTTAATTAAGTAATTAATAACTAAAGGAAATTTATTTTTATATTATAAATGGGTGGTTCAAGATTACAATTATATTCAGTTGGTGTAGAAAATAATCATTTAACCAAAAATCCTGAGATAAGTTATTTTAAGAAAGTGTATAAAAAATATTCTAATTTTGCTTTACAATCTATTGACCAGTATTTCGAAAAAATAGATACATTAGATTTTAACAATGTAACAAATATTAAACTTAAATTTGGAAAAAACGGTAATCTTATTCATAAAATATTTTTAGAGATTAATATTCCTGCAATAGTCAATAAAAAGGATAATATTCAGTATGAATGGGCGGAAAACCTTGGTGAAATTATTGTTAAAAATGCAAGAATATTAATCGGTGGAGAGATCATAGAGAGTTACGATGATAAATATATGTATATTTACAATAATCTAAGTGAGACAAGTGAGAAAAAAAAGATGCGTAGAGAAATGAATCATATAGTGAATAGAAATAGGTTTTCAGGAGGAGATAAATTATACACCAAACAAGGTGATTCAAAAAAATATATTAACGCTCAACATAATAATGTACCTTCAATATTGGATAAAAAAATAATTATTCCTTTGCCATTTTGGTTTCACCGTAATGTAGGGTGTTCTTTGCCCATACAAAATTTATTATATCATGATGTTATTTTGGAAGTTGAATTAAGACCTATTAAAGAACTACTTAATTACTATGACACAAGTCGCGCTGATGCAAGTGTGAATAATTTAAAAAATTACTCATATTTAAAATCTATAAGTGAATTAAGTTTAAATAATACGAGTGTAAATAATATTTTTTTGAATAAATCCTGGGATATAAATCCAGTTTTAAATACTACATATATATTTTTGGATGATGAAGAAGCTAAACAATTTAACAATTCTACTCTAAAATATTTGGTAGAACCTATTAAAATATATAAAGAAAAGAGTGTTGCTGGACAAATTTCATTAAAAGAAGGATTATCATCTGAGCTCCCTCAACATATGTGTAAGGAATTTATTGTTGCAGCACAGCGGACAGATATTAATAATACAAATAATTGGTTAAATTTTTCTAACTTAGATTTTTCTGAAATGGATGTATTTTATATGCAAAATTATTTATTACAACTTGCAAAAGCAGGTTTTTATGAGGACACTAATGATCCTAATAGCTTAAATACTAATCTTGTTGAAAATTTATCAAGATTTGTTTCGCCAACAGATATGACTTTAAACTCGGATGAATGGAAGTTGCTTGACGAAAATTTAGTACTCAGGCAAAGCGATACTTTAACAGATTCAGATATTCAATTATTACTAAATATGTGGAAGTTCAGAAATTATGACAATATACCAGTTATAACACGACAAAAGCAATCTTTTTATAGCGATGAAATTATTAAAGATATGTCTCTTTTTTTTGATGAAACTAAAAGAATCAACAAAAGAAATATGAATTACTATAATTTATTACAGCAGTTCATGCATCATAATAATTATATTAAAAACATAAATATGTATAGTTTTTCATTATATCCTGATTCGTATCAGCCTGGTGGTAAAATTAATTTCGAACACTTAGGTGGTATAACATTAGATGTAAATACAAAAGAACCATATAATTATGGAGAAGATTACCTATATAATATACTGATTTATTTTAGGTATTACAATATTTTGGAGATTAAATCAGGCATGGCAGACTTATTATTCAGAAATTAAATATAATTAAAGATTATAAAATTTATATATTATAAATGACTGGGGCTTTACTTCAACTAGTTGCTATGGGAAATCAAGATACATTTTTTAATGGAAATCCACAGATATCATTCTTTAAATGTGTTTATAAAAAATATTCTAATTTTGCAATCGAAAGCAAATTTGTGAATTTTGATTCAGTCCAATATTTAAATTATGAACAACCAACGAGATTATTTGTAAATTTACCTAAGTATGGTGACTTATTATCAAAAATTTATTTTGAATTTACATTACCAGATATTTATAGCAGTATTGATAATAAGTTTAAGTGGATTGATAGCATAGGAACATCTATCATTAATTATGTTAAATTTTATATAAATGATACATTAATTGAAAAAATAGAGGGAGAATACATATCTATTTATTTCAATAATTTATTGAGTGATGATAAATTAAATACATATAATCAAATTATTGGTAATATAGATGATGTAAAAAGAACAAGAGGTAAGGTTGATAATAAGTATTTTGCTGGTAAGTTTAATCAAAATATTCCTACCATAATTGGAAGGAAAATTATAGTACCTATTCCCTTATGGTTCACTAAATATAGAGGTCAAGAATTACCAGTTATTTCATTAGATAAAAGTAAAATTCAGGTAGAAATTGAGTTAAAAGCAATAAATAAACTTTACACTGTTATTGAAAAAAAACAATTGATTTTAGAAAATTCATTAGATATTGATGGAAACGTAATTGATCATTCTGGTGAGCAAAAAATTGGTAAAAATAACGAGATATTGTATGATAATAATACGATTAATTATGAGCAAAGAAAAGCGCCTTTCAAAAAAACAGATGAAATTAAATATTTTTTGGAAAGTAATGAAAATAATTTTTGGCCATTGAAACCTAAATTAAATATTGAATATGTATATTTAGATGAACAAGAAAGAAAGATTATCAAAAGCATGGATCACCAATATCTAATTGAGCGTGTTCAAAATAGTGAATTTATTGGTTTATATAACGCTGAAACAATTGAATTAAGATTATTTAATCCAACAAAGGAATTATACATTGTACCATATCGTGATGATATTATCGAAAACAATCAATTTACAAATTTTTCTAACTTGGATTACAAAGGACAAGAAGAAAATATATATAATTATCAAAATCATTTATTAGAGGTAATAAATACAATGCCTAACAAAAATTTTTCAAAGTTGGGTTTATTTAGAACTGATAGAGATAAAACTGCTGATCTAAAAATTGATAAAAATGAGTTAAATATTGATGAAGATAGGTATATTGAATCTGAACAAGCATTCACAATAGATGATATAAGTGAGATTTTAAAGATATGGAATTATAGAGATATAAATGATATTCCAGCTATTACGGCAGATAATTATAGATATTTTACATCTAATATAGTTGAAAGTATTGAAATTAAATTTAATGGAGATATTAGGCAAGCATCTCGTGAAAATACTTATTATGAAAATATAGTACCATATATGTGTCATTCTAATAGACAAGATGGAGTATTAGTTTATAGTTTTTCGCTTGAACCCGAAAAATACCAACCATCGGGTGCATGTAACTTTAGTAATATTAAAGATGCTATATTAGAAATTAAATTTAAAAATACAACGCTATATGAATCAGAAGGGAAAAAAAATGTAAAATACAATATAAAAATTTACAACACTACATACAATATACTTAAAATATATGACAATACTTGTCAATTATTATTTTCAACTTAGAAAAAAAATTATTTTATTATATTATATTAATGAAGTACACAGAAAAAGATTTAATCATGATGTATCACACCACTCTCCGTAATATGGGATTATACACTTCTTTGTCAATGGCATTATTAGGTTATTCACGATACTATAGAGGCCGTGGTAGTATGGTATATAATGTATGTTTTATAATTTTTAGTCTTATTTTCTTGCTTGGAGCCATGGCAATTGGCTACTATCTAATTCAAGATTTAGAAAAATTATTACCAACTGTCAAAAAAGCAGAAGGTGAAGAAAACAAACCATTTATGTTACGTAAGTGGCTTGATTTACCAAAAATTATTTTAGTTGTTGAAACTGGTATATTATGTTTTGGAGTGTATACCTTAGTTGAGCAAATTATGCACGGACGCATGTAAGCAATTAGCTTATTTATATTAATAAGTTAATTGATTAATTTCATTGAATAGTACATAACGATAAAAAATTCATTGACTGAATACCTTTGCACTTATTACATCTATAGTATTCATTATGAGCAGGGGAAACAGACGTAGGACGTTGAAATACAGCATTACAGTTACGGCAAACTAATGTAATTTTTGAATAAGAAGAAATAATTGGAACTGCTGTAGGGAAATTATACGGTATATTCGTTGAGATATTATCGGTGACATTTTCAGACATGTATATATTATATCACATATTAATATTTATTATGCTTAAATAGTTCTTAAGCTATCATTTTTGCTTTAATTGTTGGTGCTGGATTATAGTTTTCAATCCTAAAGTCATCTACAGTGTAATCGGTTATATTTTTTTTCATAGGACAAAGAATATTAAGTTGAGGAAATTCTACTGGATTACGTTTGAGTTGAGTAGCTACCGCATCAACATGGTCTTTATAGATATGAGCATCACCAATTTTGATTGTTACTTCATGAGGAATACAATTAGTGTGATGCGCTATCATGTAAGTTAACAATGATGTAGATGCAATATTAAATGGAATACCCAAAAACATGTCTCCTGAGCGTTGGTACATTGAACAAGACAAATGTTTGTCGCCATTGCAATCAACATGAACATAAAATTGATACATAACGTGACATGGTGGCAGGCACATTTCTTCTAATTGACACGGATTCCACGCGGACATAATCATTCTACGAGACATAGGGTCGTTATTGATAAGGTCGATAATATTTTGTAGTTGGTCAACACCTTGGTTTGTGTAATCGTCATCACAAGTTTTGTAAGGAGCATTAAAATGCCGCCATTGATAACCATAAATCGGTCCACAGTCACCTGTACGATTACTGGTTAACCCAATAGAATCAAGAAATTCTCGAGATGAATTTCCATCCCAGATTTTGACTTTATTTTTAGATAATTTAGTGGAATCCGTTTCTGCATTTAGGAACCACAATAGTTCTTTTATAACACCATTCCAGTATACTTTTTTTGTGGTAAGAAGTGGGAATGATTTAGAAATATTAAATCGTAAATCTACACCAAATTTAGAAATTGTCTCTGAATTCCGTGATTTTCGTATATTTCCAGATCTCATGATTTCACTTAAAGCATCAAGATATTTGTATTCTTCATGAGATTTATCAATTTCCAATGAGCGATTTTTAGAATTTACGGCGAGTGTTTTGATATTATAATTAGGAATATAGTGATTTATAGTGTAACTTAGAAATATGGGTTTATTTTCAGGAATATATTTGGCAGGAATTTCTTCATATAATTGCGATGATACACACGAAAAGTTATTAAATAACGGAAACTTAATGTCGTTTTCAAGATTTCTATCATCGTCAATTTCAGTTACAATCATTGAATCAAGTAGATTATTGTCTATAAAATATTTATATATGCTTTCACCACCACAAATAAACATATTTTGATAACTTTTATGAAATTCTTCACTGTAATCAATTAATGAGGAAATATCGGGGAAAAAACGAAGATTAGGGAAATTATTTTCGTTGTTAAGATGATTTGACTGACTTGATATAACACAGTTAAATCGCCCATTAAGAGGTTTACTATTCATTGATTCGAAAGTATTTCTCCCCATGACAATCATATTAGGAATAGTTTTATATTTTGTTGTGCTCGTAATATTTTTAAAATGTTTAAGCTCTGTTGGTATACGATAAATAAGGTCATTTTTGTATCCGATAGACCGGGAATTATTCATAGCAACAATGGCAATTTTACGCATATGACTTATAATAAATTTTAATCTTTAAAACTATATCGGATTTTTGACATAATTTCTATGTATAACATATATAAATGGGATTACTTAAAGCTATATTTATTTTTGCATGCTCAGCAATTATTACAATAGTTATTGATAATAACATTGTAGAATATAAGGATAATGTTTTTATTAAACCTATTTATCCAATGATAAATAAATGTAATATTCTTGTGTTTATAATATTTTTGATGTTAATTTTATTTTAGCCTTCATCTTGTCTGTGACTTTGAACTTGTAAAATCCCTTGTATTTTTTTGACTCGGACATTCATTTTTTCAATTATAATATCCAATGCAGATACTGTACCTACATCTGTATTGTAAGTTTGTTTAAGGTTATTGATACCACTTATTGCGTTACGTAATTCAGTTACAAAAGATAACAAAAGATTAGTGTTTTCTTCCTTAAAAACATGATTTGATGTAGCCATACGAGAATAATATGTATTTTCAACACCATTATAGACTTCTGATACTTCATTAGAATAAATATTGTCAATTGTTAAGAAAACCGAAGCAATAAATTCATCAAGTGATTTAATTGTTGATTTTCGTCCCTCACTTGACCACCAGCGAGTCAATGGTTGGGTGTAACTCCATTCATCAAGAGAGAAATGCTGCAAAGTATCATCAAAACAAAGTTTATCACCGACCTTTATTTTAGCCAATATTTTAAGATTAGTTAAACAATAATCAGTTTTATGGTCTAACTCAGAAGCACTCATACTACTGCATTGTTTATTATGATCATTGTGATTTTTGTTATCCATATATATTCTATATCGTTTTTATCTTTAATTAATTTTCTATATTTTAAAAATACTTCAATATTCTTCAAAATAATTAAAATCAGGAATAATGCTCCACTTTAAGTACAATTAAATTTTAATATTCTTAATAAAACACCCAAAAATAAATACTTAAAAACATTTGTGTATTAATAAGCATAAATAATGAGCTCCCAAGTACAAACACAAGAATCTGAATCCACTACTACTGAATCTACCGTTCAACAAATGTTGACAGCCCTCGTAGACATGGCTGCCCAACAAGCGCAACAAACCCGTGAAATGCACAGGAATCTTAAAAAATTAGCAACTGAAGTAGACAAAGAACAAAAACGTCTTGCTAAAAGTTCTAAACCACGTAGAACTGTAAAACAAAAGCCAGTTGGTGTAACTAAGGAAATGGAAAAATTCCTTACAAGCCATGGTGTAGATAAAAACGAAGCTGGTTACACTCGTCAAGTAATGATGAAAGCAGTTTCTGCCTACATTAAAGACAAACAACTTCAACTTCAAGACAACCGTAAATCATGGAAAGCTGATAAGACACTCGCTAAACTTTTCAACCTCGATCCAAAAAGCCACTACACTTTCATGAACATCAACGGTCTTCTCAGCCGAGTAGTACCAAAAACTGATTAAATAATTTCCTATTTTAGTTTAAAATAATTAATATATTAACAATTAAATATTTAATTGTTATTATAATCAAAGAGTCGTGTATTCAGAGTTAGGATTGTACAATGATTTAGGATAATCATGATAGTTTAGTTTATTTTTACGTCGATAATAGAGAACTATAAGAACTATGCTGGCTTCAGAGATTCCGCCTACCAAATAGTTCAGTATAACCAAGAAAGATTGTTTGGCGATACCGTACTGATAAACGATTGTTAACAAACACCCAAATGCATGTATACTTAGTGCGATAAGTGACAAAGCATAGTCCGTTTGAAGTTTATATGTAGTGTAAATTTGTGGAATCCACATGATTAAACTTAATACCATGCTAATGATATTGAATATTTTACCTATAGTATTGATGTGTTTATATTTTAGATTAATTGATGTAAGAATAAATATAGTTATAATAGTGATATTCGCATATAAGTTATACCATGCACGTCTTATTGTATACTTTTGGTATCCATATAAAAGTGATTGGTCCTCATTATGAATATTATAATATACATAAAATAGATACAAAATAGTAAAACATAACCCAGGAGATATTAATTGTATAATGGGTATAATTTTATCATAACAATCATTATTTTGTCTACAATGAATTAAACTTTCATAATCCTCTTGAATTGTTCCAATTATATTGAATACACAGCTATATATACCCATAACTATCGTTGATTCACTTATACCTCTAACACTTTTTGTGTTGTATATTTTAATGTATTGAGGAAGATATGATAAAAGAGTACCGGATATTAACCCCCATACAAGCAAGTTACCAAATATATTAGCAGTCATATTAATATAAATAATAAACAAACTTTAAGTAAGCTAATTAATACTTAAACTAAAATCATTTTGATTCAGAATAGGTATATTATAATTGTATGTGTAAAATCGTAAAGAGTTGGTGGGTATAAATTTATTATCTTTTATAAAAGCAAAATTAGTAGATATTCCTGCTATTACAATGTAATTATACCCAAGAGATTTAAGATAGTTCGATATATGCTCATACACATCGGTTGGGTAGCGAGTTTCGCCGATAATTAAATCAATTTCAAATGAATTATATATCTTACCATAAACTGTGTAAATATTTTTTTTACCTATAACACATGTATCTAATCCAGATGTGTTAGATATAATATACAAATCAAGTATTTTGTCTTTTAAAAATAATTCATAAAACTCTTTTTTATTGTATAAATGAAACAGTTTGTGTCTTTTTAATAAACTATTTACGTAGTCATAATATTTGTAAAAGTTAAATGGTGTTATGCATTTGACACTTCCGGATTTATTTGGTTTAACATACGTTAAATCCTTAATGTAAAATTTAGTATCTAAAAATGGTAAAAAAGGTAATTTACCATCATCTATCTGAAATAAAAAGGGTTTATTGGGTATTAAATTAATTAGTGAGGCAATCATAACGGTTGCAATGTAATTGTTCCTCATTTTTGGTTCAATACATAAATAATCTACATAATAAAAATCAATCACACTATTATTAATTGTAATCTTGATTGGATAGGTTAAAATAAATCCTATAATTTCTTTTTCTTGCTCAAGAACAATATTAAATGATTTATTTTTGCTATAAACATAGTTAAAATATTGTTCATTTATGTTGTAATTGTTTGAAAAATTGCTATTAAGAAAACTATAAATCTTTGAATATGGATAATTATTTACATATAATTTTTGATTACTATGCAATTTTATGTTAAATTTAGGATTTACTTCTATAATTTTTCCCAGTTTAGTATTATTTTCTCTCATTACAGGTTGTTTATCCCAAAATGGATGTCTTATTTTATACATTGAAGTAACAACTCCAATTATTAACACTACTGTAATTAATAAATATTCTATGTATTTGGAATATTTATTAATAGTCATTATATAACCTCATATATATTTTTTAAAAATTAAACATACCACTTATCTTGTTTAATATTATTAACATATGGATGAATATCAGGTGTTTCAAGAACCATAGGAATAGATAGTTGAGACGCTTTTTTGAATACAGCTTTTAATCCATCTATATTACCATCTAAATCAGGATTTCCAATATACCCTTCTCCAATGTTAGCATGTCTGTCAACATTGGAACCAAGTTTTTTAGCACTATCATTGAAATGAATAAGTGCCAATTTATTGTTTCCAATTATCTTATTAAATTTATTAAAATATGAATTGACTTCTTTAGGACTTCTCATATCATATCCTGCAACAAAAATATGGCAAGTATCTATACAAAATTCTATTTGTTTCTTTTCATCCTCAGTAAAACTTGTTCCATCAACACCGTGGTTATAAAACTCACCAATATCATCTAAATTAGATAATAATTCAGTCCCTTGACCACACGAAGTTTCAATAATTAATTTTGCATCACCATTATAATTAGATAAAATATACTTAATGTTCAATATCATATTCTTTAGGGCTTCATCTTTACCTAATTTAAGTGATTTTCCCATGTGAACAACTGATCCAATACCACCTACTTTATTAATAAATTGTAAATCTTTTAGCAAACAATCCATAACATATTGATGTGTAGAAATATCCTTTGATAAATTAATCATATATGGACTATGAGAAACAATTTTGACATTGTGTGTTTTTATTGCATCAATAATTTTAGGTATATCATCAATTGTTTTATCAGAGGGGCCTTTGAGACTCCGCGGTGATTGTGAAAATATTTGAAGAATGTCACCATTTAATACTTCTTTTGTATATTTAATCGCATTAGGTATACCTTTACTTGTGGATACATGAGCACCAAAACAAACAACCATTATAATGAATTTATGTGACTTATATTTAAGTTATTTAATTGTATTTAATAATTTAACAAGCTTATCTAACGATTTATCCAGTAATATAATGTTATAGTTGTATATTGGTGTGAATAAAAGGCCATGAGGTATATTATATACAATAATATTAATATCATAAATTAATTCTTTAAGTTCATCTCTCTATGTTTTAAGCATGGGGTACTTTATATATATTCCCCATAATAGACCTTGTCAACAGGCATTCATGTGGTTATTGGTAAGTTTTTCAAAGCTATGTTTTACTATTAATTCACGTTCTTTTATAATATAAAAATAACTTGGTAAGTTATCCAATAAATTGCTTGCAGTAATCAGAGCCATTACATTTGTACTATGTGAATATGTATGAGACTGAATTTTATTTTTTTTTATTAAATTTCAGACTTGCTCTTCTTTGTGATTTAAATGAACGTCTTCTACCACCGGCTTTTTGACTTCTTTTTTTGGATGATTTTTGGCTACGTTTATTTCTGGAACGCCTTGGTTTTAGATTCTGTATGGATAATTTAGTGATATTTCTTGTTTTACCGCCACCGGTCCCCGTACCCGTATTTAAGCGTTTAGTTCTTCGAGGTCTTGATGAATCTTGTGGTGGAGGGAGGGGTGGAGCTGCCATAACAACGTCGGTAACCACAGTTTCTCCATTATATTTGTGTCCTGACATCTTTGCGTGGGCATAATTATACCAGTTATAATGGAGTTCACCTGTTTTTGTATGTATTACTGTAGGACTATTTGTTCTTAAATTGTATATAACATCCATAATTGCACTGCTACATTGGGATGAAATATTTTTGATAATTTGTGAATCAAGTGTAACATATCTTTTTACATTACATATTTTTCTCCTATTCAGTTTGGAAATTCTTGTACTTTTTGGACAAACTTTAATTTCTTCTTTACAAACTGGTGCATCTGGACATTTAATATTAAAATTATTGCTATTACAATGCTCTACAAGTGCATATAATTGTGCTATTAAAATTTGATTAAATATTATTTCTTGATTAGAAGTAATTGGTTTACCTAAAGCATCAAGGACAGGTGGACTAAGTGGACTAAGTGAACTAATCTTCTGTGTAAAACCAAAATCAATCAATATAAAATCATCACTACCATATTTTTTTGCAATATTACCAGTGTGAAGGTCATTATGTATAAATCCGTTATAAACCGATAATGATATAACTTGTATTAACTTTAGAACTCGCTCAATATTGGAATTATAAACTGTTTTAAATAGGTCTTTTTTTGTGACCGGTCGAATTTTATCCATTAATAAGAAACCATAAGAACCATCATCTAATGTAGAATATCCATAAACTGTGGGTGCTATTTCGATCTCTTCTGCTATATTTTTTTGCACTTCGGATTCCATTTTAAATGCATCGACTTCGGATTGGTTAGATAATTTAACAATTTTCAAAGCATGATTATTAGTACCACCAGAACTACCTTGAGTATTTCTAGTTTCATATGTAACACCATTTGCTCCTCCACCAAGTTTATCTAATAAATTTATACTGAGTGTCTCACCTTTTTTTTTACTAAAATCAGGTATAATTATTTCTTTATGTTTAATTGAGCCTTCATGAATTGCATCCCAGTTTAAAGTTTCCCAGTCTAAAATTGTAATTTTTTTAGACATTCCGTCTTCCATAATACATATATCATATAATTTTTTTTACATTAATTTTCTAAAAATAAGTAAACCTGTTATGCAAAAACAAAATATATTATAGTACTTATAAAGTTTATCTCTTACTGTTAGCTTTTTACTGCTACCTGTTTTGGTATGAAAATTTCCTAAAACTGCAAAAATGTCACGGAAACCATAATCATCAGAAATCTCAAGTAATCTATTTTGTTTAACTGTAATCCAACATTTATTATTATTAGTTTTCCA
>MDSZ01232332.1_pt1 | contig 13904 bp, 21 predicted proteins | sample 811201 | NCBI WGS metagenome assembly MDSZ01 (sample SAMN05326647, study PRJNA326480) | marine metagenome | isolation source: seawater | place: Indian Ocean: North | collected 2010
CAAGGCTTCTCTACTCGTCTCATATTATCTCCAAAAAAGTTGAACGCCCACAATCATCATGGACAAAAATACACAAATCATAGTCTTTGTGGTGAACATACTTTCACCTAAAAAATGCCAGGTAAGTATGGGAAAGGTTAAGTAAGACATACTGAAAATTAAAAATCTTGGGCCCCACACTTGACCCATCTCTTCGTAGGCAAATTTAACGCCATACAAAAAACACAAGCCCGTTGGGAGCCCATAGACGATAACTGCAACGATAGGGTGCTGTTTCCACCACTCCCATACAAACTGACTATTGATCTGAAACCAAGCCAGTGTCTGGCCCAACGCAAACAAGCTCATAGCCAAAATTAACTTACTAGAAATTTGTAACAATTATTTCCTCACAGTTTTCACTATTGTTTGTGGGTAGCCCATAATTATCTACATAGCGCTTTTGAAAATCCTTATAAAACGTTTCCACTCTTGGGTCGTATTTATACACCAGTATTACCTTGCGCGAAGTGTTGGACATGGCCTTTTTTAGTCGCTGATGATTAACAGCATGGGAGTCGTAGCTGCGGGATCTGCCAGACTCAAATAAATTATAGCTAAACTTTAATGTCGGAAAAAGCACATATTCACCATCCACTTTTGATTTTTCGATAGGAAATATCGCATTTTGTTGCTTGTGAACGCTAAATTGTTTTGGGCGTATAAATCTACGAATTTGGTTAACAGAATGAGCAGTATAGTTTTCTACATTAAACTTTCCGCATGATATCTGGCCCGTTTCAGAGCATCTATTAAGCAGAAAAAATAAACTTGAGCGCACAAATGCATCGCGATACAATGGGAGATTTTCCTGTAAAATTACGAATTCTGCTTCGCCGTAAAATTTAAACGCAGGATCGCCGAGAATAGAACACATTCTAGCCGGGTCAACGATAAGGCAGCTCCAAAACTGAAATACTACATCTTGTTCGGTGTGCGCTCTTACCGTTCTCTCGACACTGCTAAGAGAAAGCTCTGTAGTGCCGGCGAAGAGCCCGTAAGAATCAACAACCGCATTTTTTGGTATGATGTTTTTGAGAGTCTTAATCGCTGCGTTCTTAAATCTTAAATCTTTGAGCGGTGATTGCATGAGATTATTAAAACCTCATTCATCTGATTGTGCGGAAGTTTCCGATTTCAAGCCCTGTAGTGCATCTAGCATTCCCTGTAGTTCCTGAATGTTGGGAGGGTTTGCGGAAACAGTAGGCGCTGGGGCGTCTGCTGTTTGGGGCGAACTTTTATAATTAATGTATCCTTTTACTATTGCCGAGGCATCATTAAGGATATCAATTGTCTTCCTCAGACGCACGTGTATATTATCAATAGTTTCGCAAGTTTGCATCACTAATGGTTCCTCTCCGTTAAGTTCGTTAAAGTCTGATATGGCGCTCTCCATCTCCTTTGTAGAGCGGGATAGGAGCCGTTGAACCTCGACGGCAAGTTCATCTAGATCAACTGAATATGAAATGTTAAACCTTTGTTCTGTCATTTTATCCTCTTAAGAGTTGTTTTCCATTGTTAAGTGTTGTTTCAATCATCGATGGCGAACCGACAACTACAATTTCGGTTCCTGCCTGGCCACGATTGATAGTGAGCTTTGAAAACTGATGCGTAACATCTAGGCCAGCTGCAACCTTACCTCTTTCATTAAGTTCTCGCATTCTTTTCTCCTCGCGAATCATAACAACATGCTCGGGATTGATGAAAACCTCTCTTAATGAATACATCTTATTCGTCGTCACGGCGCCATTATTGCACACTTCTGTAAGTTTAACGAGCATATTCGCCATCCACATGATAGGTGAGCATCTTATTAACTGTCCAGACATTTCCATCCATAAAAACATCGTAACTTCTCTCGCTTGCATCACAAATGACTGCCGTGCGCGGCGCATCTGTAATTAAATATCTCTTATCGCTATCCTCTCGGAGCCAGTGTAAACGCGTATGCTGCGGAATCCACACTAAGTCTCCTTTTTGCATATTTTCAGTCATAGTTTACTCCGTTTGAATGATCCCATAATTAGTGGTGATTAAAGTTCCAGCACAGCTAGCTGCATTTTGCAAAGCTGTTCGCGTAACTTTAACGGGATCTATAATACCACTTTTAAGTAGATCGACCATCTTGCCGGTTCTAAAATTCCATCCACAATTTTTACCAGCCGAAAGAACATTTTGAATTATAATATCAGGAGACTCGTTCGCATTTACCGCCATTTGACGAAGAGGCTCACGACAGGCTTCTCTTACAACTGAAGCTCCGTAGGCTTGCTGATCGTTGCTGGTGGTGATCGCTATTTTCTCACTTGCAATGACCAAGGACGTACCGCCCCCGCATACTATTCCCTCTTGCTGTGCAGATCTTACAGCTTCTAGCGCGTCCTCGATCCGATGCTTTCTCTCGGTCATTTCTACCTCAGTTGAGCCACCAACACGGATAACTGCAACCCCAGATGATAAGCGCACAATACGATCCTGAATTCTTTCACACTCCGTGAGAGATTCGGTATCTTTCATAAGTTGCTTGAGGCTCTCGATCTTTAGCTCAATAGCATCGTGATCGGCATGGCCGCCAACGACTGTGGTTGTATACTTATTGCTTTCTATAAACTTGGCCGAACCAAAGTCGGTCATTTGTATATCCGACAATTTCTTTCCGCCTTCGCGGGTAATAAACGTTGCCCCCACGGACAACGCCAAGTCAGCCAGTATATTGCGACGATCCTCGCCATAAAGAGGCGCTTTTATAGCAGCAATCTTTAATGTACCACGAACAGCATTCATAATCATGGCGGCCAGAGCTTGACCTTCGATATCTTCAGCTACCACCACAAGAGGACGATTCTCGCGAGCAATCATTTCTAACGCCGGTAAAATAGTTTCCACGTTTGAAATCTTGTGATCGGTTACTAACAACAAAGGATTTTCATGATGCATTACTCCCCGGCGCTCATCGGTGATAAATGCGCCTGCACAAAAACCAGAATCAAATTTAAACCCCTCAGTTATATCAAGCACTGTATCAATTGATCTAGATTCTTCAATCGTGATCGAGCCGTCTTGACCAACCTTATCGACCGCTGTTGCAATTAGTTTTCCAATCGTTGCGTCATTGTTGGCTGATATGGTCGCAACGTGTTCAATATCTTCAACACTCTTGACCGGCTGCGACAGACTGCTTAAGTTAGTCACCACTTCCCTAACAGCCAAATCGATGCCACGTTGTAGCTCGATAGGAGAAACACCGGATGCAATGAATCGTTGGGATTCGCGCAAGATAGCTCTTGCAAGAACTGTTGATGTCGTTGTTCCATCCCCTGCCTCGTTATTCGTTTCAATAGCCGCTTGGCGTAAGATTTGAGCGCCTGCATTTTCAAATGGATCCTCCAAAGCTACAAATGCGGCAACCGTCACACCATCTTTGGTGATGAATGGTTGCTTGTCTTTTTCTTTTAGCAGAACATTTCGACCTTTCGGTCCAAGTGTTGACGCTACGTTGTCTGCAAGTACGTTAGCGCCTTTAATAATTTTTTGTTGAAGAGTTTGATTGTCATCATAAGCTCTGCTCATTGTTCCCTCATGGTTAGATTTAAATTATAATCCCTGAATGGTAATTTGTCAAGGCTATTTATTAGTTATTTTATTTTCGTTGAAAGAGCCATAATCCACTTGGGCACCGGCCATTGCTTGGGGCCTGAGACTCGGAGATGGAGACAAGGAGGCACCGGTGCCGCCAAGCACTTCTTTACTAGTGATGTTGTTCGCATTACTAACTGCGCTGTCGGCGAATGCATCATTTTTTAGACCTCCGGCGAAAAACTTGTTAAGGTTATCGGACAAGTCTTTTAACGATCTAAAAATTTCAAGAATTTCATCATTCAATATATCTCGTACACCATTCATGGCCTCTGCAACGTATTTAGCGCCGACCTTGATCTGGCCCAAGTCGATTGCTCCGACGCCACCTTTAACAGTTTTGGTGGCGCGCGGATCTTTCGGTGTCGGAGCGGGCTCAACTTTGTTAGGGCCAGGGGATGCGCTATTAGTGGCCTGTGCTTGATTTAGAGAAAAATGCATGGTTGTTAAATATCCAAGAGTATGCTCTAATATAATTTTCTTATGCCTATCGTTTTGTGAGGCATAAAATTGTGCTGATTGTTCTGGCGTAAGAAAACCGCCTTCGGCATCCAGAATACCTTTAATCATTGTGCGGCGCTCTGCGTCAATCTCCGATGCTCGCAACACACCCAGTACGCCAGCACGATCGTCGGCGCGTGGATCGTAATTTTCCGGCTTCTTTTCGTCCTTTTTGAAAACTACCATATTATTATTCGCTCCTTGAATAACAACCGCAAGATCATAAATAAGGCTATTAAGCATTTTCTTCTGATCGTTCTTGTTGAGCTTTTTGCCTTCGGGAGTCTGCGTTAATAATTTAAATAATTGTGGATTTTTCGCCGGATCTTCACCCAGACTATCAATTAGTTTTTGAACCCATGCTCTCGCAAAATCTTTAACAGGGTTGGCGGCCATAGCAGCACGGCCACGAACTTTACCGCCAGGGATAGTCTCAGTTTCGCCTGTGTCTTCGTGCTTGATCTTTTTATCAGGCGTGGAAAGGAACAAGGCGTCGTTACTATCCCAACTTAGATCGTTCAAAAGATCTTCCACCTCGCGCTCACTACGCAAAACATAACCAAGCAAGCCCTTTGTATACTTCGAAGCTCTGCTGGGATCTTTGCGGGCCGCGGCAAGATGCGCTTTGAATTTGGGAATATATAGCTGTTGATGTAATTCATCAGCACTGGGGATCAATGCTTTATCAGGGAGCCCTAGCATGTTTGTGAATTGTTCATCTGAGGCCTCTGCGCCTTTGCCCTCAATTTTACTAACTACTTCTGCGGGAATGCGAATGCAGGCAGCTGATTTTTCTTTTGAGTTGGCCAGAATCCACATTACATTATCAAGAGTAAAATCGAATTGCCAAAATTTAATCTCACCCTCTTGTTCTAAATCTTTACCAGTCAAATCCTTTGTACAGATAACATAGCGCATTCCATTAAAATCAAACTTAGGCTTTATTAAATCATTTACTAAATCAGTATAACTTCCACCAACCTCAAGGCCTCCTTCGCGATAGAGCTTCAAGCTAACTGGAATCTCTTTACCAGTGAGATTATCAGTATAATCGGCGATCGTAGCATTGCCGGTTTGAATCTGTTGGCCTTTCACCAATGCAGACAAAAACGATTCAAAGCTGAAACCAGCAGACGAAGCATTAAAGTTTGTGATTACCTTAGTGAGCGTTTTGTAGAACACAAGATAAGAAATCGCCTGAGTAATGCGGCCAGTGCGACTTTGATCTGCGCCTTTTCCAATGATGTTTGCCCCTTTTCCATAAAAACTGGCCACATTATCGATTCGCTCCTCAAATGTAGTGCCTTGAATATTATTAAGATAATCCTCTAACAGGGAGCGCTGTGGGCCGCTAACTGCCTCGCCCTCATCGGTAGTGGTCACATCAGACCAACCAATTTCCGAAACTTCAATATTTGGGATCATCTTTAAGACCATATCAAGTGTCTCTTGATCGGATAGCTGATCGACAGTGGGGGCCTCATCCTCAACAATAGTTAATGGTTGAGACATAACGTCCTCTACCATCTCAAGTAGCGTTTTTAAATCAAGCTTATTGACTTGCTTGATATATTCTTCTCTCAAAATATCTTTTAATTCAGTCATTTGTATTCCCTAAACAATAATATCTGCAATTCCAAGTTTAACTGCTTCTACTGCTGATAAATAGACGTTCACATTACGATTAAGCATATCTTTTATGTCGCTCTCGGTCATATTTGTCTCAGCAGCCAAGCAACTTGTATACATGTCTTGGAGATCTTGGATGGCTTCAAGCTCGTTTGTTAAATCATGGAGGGCGCCTGCATTACCAGCAGCCACTGAATGTATCATAACTCGGCAATTTTTTGCTATACGGCGTTTGCCCTTGGTGCCGGCGGCCAACAACAGCACACCAGCAGACATAACCTTCCCCAAGCCTAGCGTGTGTATCTCTGTTTCTTGTCGAATGCCTCGCATAATATCGTAGAGCGCGAACATATCATCAGCAGACCCACCGTATGTAGATAAATAAAATTCAATAGGCCGCTTTCTTTCTTTTTTCTTCTCCAGCTTGTTCATCTCGTTGAGATAAAGCATGGCGTGAATAATCTCCGCTACCTTCTCCTCATGCACATCACAAAACATTCCGATAATACGCATGTCGGGCTCGGGGGCCCCGGATAGCATCGACGGATCTACCAGCACCACCTTTTGATCATCTTCAGCGGCTGCGGCCATCTTTTCAAGTAATTTTTTAATCATTTTTGTCCTGACTTAGTAGTGATAATACAAACTCTTTATTGTCGTCCAGATGTTTCATTGCCGACTTCCAGTTATTGAAGTCAACGATTGGAGTGTAGAAGCTTGGGTGTAGATCAATTATTTGTTTTATGGCGTTCTCTTTGTACATTGAAATTTCCTGATTAAAAGATCGGCGTGTGTCTCTGATATCTTTTTCGCTCTCTTCCCGCTCTTTCATATTACGAAGGCGCGCTGTGTGAGAGTTATAAAAATTCTCCATCGATTTAGCCAATATCGCTAAACTAATTAGTTGGGCAACACGAATCAAGCCGATACTAACCTTAACAGACCGCAAGAAATAAAATGTTTTGTGAGTAAGGTACCCAAACACAAAAACCAACACATATAGCCACCACGGACCCATAATCACCTCAAAAAAATAACCACTGGAATAAGACCAGTGGTTAATATATCACAGAGTAGTGAAATTGTCAACCTACTTTGTCGTAAGTCTTCTCATGATGCGCTCGGCAAGCTTATCGACCACCTGCTCTTTCTGCTGTTCTCCACGGAGTCTTGCAGCGACACGCTTAGCAACCTCGTTAACAATCTCCTCTTCCATCTTATCAGGACGATGACCAGCAGATCTGCGGCCTCTACGAACTGGCTCTTCATCGGGCGCAGCGCCTTCGCCTTCTGGGCCGACCTCGGGCTTCTTCTTCGGCTTCGTCTTCGGCTTACCAAACTTGCCGGGCTTGTTCTTTTCTGGATCGTCGCTGCGGGCTCCACCGCCATGGCCTCGGCGGCCGCGATCAGCTTCCATCATGGGATCTTCCTCAACGTCCATCTCCATCTCTTCGCCTCCGTCTGGGCCCATTTCCATGTCCATTTCCACTTCTTCTTCTCCAGGCTCCTCAGAAACGTCTGCTTCCTCGCCTGTGACTTCTTCGATGGCACGCTCAAGTGCGGACATAAAATCATCCATGGACACCATGTCGCCGCCAGCGGCATCATCCATGGCCATGTCGTCAAGCTCGGCGCCTTCTTCGTCAGCTAAAGCATCCTCGTCTCCAAGCTCATCCTCGGTAGCGTCAAGCTCATCGCGAAGCTCTTCGTCTTCGTCACGTGCACCGGGCACATCGTACATTTCGCTAAGACGCCTTTGACCAACAGGTCGCAAGTTAGCGAGCTTCATAAATTGGCGAATCTCGCCTTCGGTTAATAGTTTCTTACGAGCCATTGTAATTTCTCCTTGTATATAGTGGTACAAACTCAAGAATAAATAGTAACATATTTTGATAATAGCATTAAAAACGAAAAGTATCAATCAATTTTAACGACTTGAGCTTCTTAATAGCTTTAGACTCAATTTGTTTAATACGCGCAAAAGACAAATGTTCTCGCAGAGCCACCTCTCTTAAAGTCATGGGCCCATTTTCATATACAGAAATCAAAGTACAATTATATTCAGACGGATAGTCCTGCCATAATCTACAATCAATTTCTTTGCATTGCTTCTTTTTTCTCATGCATTTGCGAGAGCACTCACGTAAGCCATCTATCTTTTTCATAACTCTGGATGCTCCTCTTCAATTAAGTCAAATATGTTTTCTATCTCTCCCTCGTTTAGTCCAAAATCTTCCATTTTCTGCTTTCCTTTGTTTCTCAACTGCTTTGATTTTGCTTTCTTTTTCTTGTTCTGTGGTTTCATATCGTCAATGTAGCTTTGTATGCGCTCATCACCATCAAGATAGCCAGCGATGATAGCGCGAAAGAACTTTGACTGGGTAACTCCGTCATGACGCAACTTTAAGATAAGTTTCGCATGTTGGTGTGTGTTCTCAACAAACGCAACCTTCTTGTCTAAATGAGGATTGGCTACGTCATCAGACATTACCAACTCCTCGTATTGATGTGGGTACGGCTCTCCGATAAGCCTGATGTGGTCTGCTGTACAAACTGTGCTTTAGCTTGTAGCTCTCGCAAATTACGGGCGCCCGTGTATGAAAAGCCAGAACGGATGCCTTTTTCTAAGTCCTCAAGTATCATACCGACAGGCCCACGATGCGGAACGCGAGTGGCCACACCCTCAAACGAAGAATCCTTTCCACGCCACTCAACTTGCGCTTCTTTAGAGGCCATTCCGCGATAAGTTTTCCAACGAGTACCCTTCGCATCCATAAAAATTTCTCCAGGCGTCTCGGTGGTGCCTGCGAGCAAAGAGCCTACCATCACTGCGTCAGCTCCTGCGGCTAGCGCCTTGACCATATCGCCAGAGTTCTTAATGCCCCCGTCTGCGATAATTTTAACGTCTCTATCTGTCTTAGCGCATTCGATGATTGTCTGTAATCCTGGTAATCCATGTCCTGTTTGAATGCGAGTCGAGCAAATGGAGCCACCACCAATGTTACACCTAACACTATCGGCTCCCCAGTCTGATAGATCATTGATACCCTGAAGCGTTGCGACATTACCGGCCATGATGTGGTAATCATCGCCGAATAATTTCCTGAGCTTGTAGAGCGCTTCCTTCATCATAATGTGGTGGCCGTGCGCAACATCCACACACAAGAAGTCGGCGCCATAGTCCACTAGCGCACTGGCTCGCTCCAGATAGTCGCCAGAAATACCAATTGCGGCTCCGACAATCCGCGGAGAGTTAACTTTGTTGATCTCGCTCATCTGTTCTTGAATAGTATTATATCGATGAATGATTGCACTAGCGCCATGATTAGTTAAAGCGGTGGCCATCGCCCCCTCTGATATTGTATCCATGGGGGAGGCAAAGATGGGCAATTGCAATTCAACACCTTTGCCCAAATCAGTCGATATATCGATTTCAGACCGAGAACGAATATCCGAATATTGCGGAATCAGCAAAACATCGTCGTATGAATGCGTATTATTCATTGGTGTGCTCCTTTAAAAAAGTTTCAATATTTTCCGGGTGATACCACAATTGTGGGTGCGGCGGATGAACATCCTCCAATATTGATACCTTAGCATTGTTATTGCGAATTTTGATGAAAACAATCGACGGGACCCCTTGAATTCCCAAATGCTTATCGATTTCATCATAATCTCCAACATTAAAGGCAAAAAAATAGATTCCATTACCGTGCTTTTTTTCCATCTCTTTAATAACGGGGGCCAATTCGTGACAATAAGGACACCCATTTGAGTAAAATTTTATAAAACAATCAGAATCAGGCGTTTTGATTTTGCCTGATAAAATCGTGAGCAATGCTTTTTTAGAAAGTCTCTTAACCATTTATTTATTATCTCCTTCGATCTGATCTCTAAACTTTGCTGTAACGCGGCGGGCGGCTCCCCAACAATCAGGGCAATACAGGCGAACAACATCGGATGTCGCAACCACAACATTCCAAGTGCTGGCCATTTCCTTGTTTGTCTTATCATAAGCCTTAGCACATACCAAACAGTGATCAGGCAATTGATCGAACTGGAAAATTTTTTCGGCGAGTTTTTGTGAGTTTTTCTTTCCTACTTTCTTTTCCATGGCCCGGCGCTGCTTGCGATTCATCGGTTCATCGCCCCGAAAATCTGCTGGCCGGGGCCCCCAAATACCACAATCGCTGAGGGGAATGGGGCGCTGTTAACGCTATCGCCAAACTTTAGGCGCCCCTTGAGAAAATACACCTCGTTGGCTTTCATCACATAATTGTGCCAATACTTGGTGTCTGTTCGTGCTGGGATGAGCATAACTACCTTGGAAACTCCGTCTTTAGCAGTATTATAGCCTTTTTGAATCCACTTTTCAATACCTCTTCCATAGGGAGGGTTAACAAAAGTTGTGTGCCCTGACCAATCTTTAGATAAGCCATCTTCTACCTCAGTATAGAAGTTGGCGCACTTTGTGTTGTGAATATCGGCACAAGGATCCAAATCGAAAGGGCCGAAGCGCCAATTCAACTTATCAAAAAATTCTTGCGGTGTTGCCCAGTTTCCTGTTTTTGAGCTAAACATTGTCTTTTGTGTTTCTTTATTCATTATTTCCTCCAAAAATTTGAATCTTATCAATACTCTCAATCATAACGTGAACTTGGTCCTGCTGAACCTTAAAAACAGCCATAGAGCTTTTATTGCTTTTGCTGCGACCCAGCAACGCATTTACCCCATTATTTAACGCAAGTCTTCCTCGCAGGCCGTAATCAAATTCGGCGCCGCTCTCGTCGTAAAACAAAATCTTTCCTGACTGTTTTCCTTTGGCTACACTGAGCGCCGGTCGATAATCTCGGATTGCTCGATAAAGGGGAGTATCTGCAAAATTAAACACATAGTCTTTGCGGGTAAGCGCGTCAGAGACAATGAACTTCATATTTTGATTCTTATCATTAATGTGATTCTTTAGAATATCCGAAAGCGTTTCGGAGCTAACCTTGTTCAGAGTTTCGTGAGCTGCATCTTTAATGATGCTTCTGACTTTTTCAGTGGGCTTATTACTGCCCTTCATAACTGCTACCAACTCACGAAAGCCATTAAAAACTTCGTACGCGCCGATGGCACTCGTATTAACATAATCAAAAGAACCGTTAGAAATGCCCTTACTCTTATTTTTAGCAGAAATATGACGGCTATCAGAAGAGTCATTTACTTCGATATCCTGCTTATATTGGGTACCTCCTCTCGGAACAATCTCAAAATCCTCGTCCAGATCGGGATATATTTCCTGCGCCAAGCCTCTCTTGAGCTTTTCTGCAAGTGTTGCTTCATTTTTAACTCCATCCCTGTGTACGGAGCCGTCTGTTTTAAATGCCATTTTTGCCCTCCTCAGCAATTCTTTGCATACAAATTTTAGTAGCCTCAATATTTTGATCAAACAAAATATATTTTCTGCCCAATCGAGATGCCGCAACACCTGTTGTTCCTGATCCGGCCACGGGATCTAAAACAATGTCGCCAACATCTGTAGTCATTTTGATTATCCTATCAAGTAACGCGATGGGTTTTTGCGTTGGATAGACTCGCTTTTCTGAGCCCTGTGCTATAGAGTATACATCATCCCACAGGTCAGTGCAAGGCTTTCCTTTAGATTCATGCTTATAAATCTTCTTATATGGATTTGCACCAGCTTTAGACGGAAAATGGATTCTGTTATCGTCAATCATCGATTGCAGATCCTCTTGCGATAATCTCCAGCCATTTTTAGGCGCATATGTGACGCCCGCATGCACGATACTGTATAATCTATCTTTGTTCTTGGTCTTCTGCGTTGCAGTATAAACAATGTGCCCTAACGCATAGTTGCCGCGTTCGTCCTTGTTCTTATAGGAATTGGCCGCATAATATTCGTCCAGTGGTTGATATACCATATTCATCTTGGGCTTCGCATGATCAGAACACCAGAAAATTACATCAATAGTTGCGCCTAGTTTGTTCTTAATGTTGTTCTTTGAGCGAGACTTCTTCCAAAATATCGGCTGCACTCTGCGGAAATGCTTTCTGCACAGCATATTCGGAATCATCATTTCTGCGGCAGATATATGAAAGAATAATGAACCCTTTTCCTTGAGCGCGCGCTTACATTCGATCAACATTGGCTCAATCAGCGCAATATAACGCGCATCTGAATCAAACTCATCATTAAACCCAGTTTCGCTATCTGGATCAAGGCGATAATCACTATCAGAATTAAATGGAGGATCCATGTATATGCAATCAATTGAGTCGCTATCGACCCGAGATAACAGCAATCTAGAGTCCCCGCATGTAGATTTATTTATCAGTGCTTCCAAGGGCTCCGGTGCCTCTGTTACTAATTGTTTTGGGATAATCATATAATGTACCCTCTGTGTTTTCTTGCGGCTGGAAGTGTACAACCGGCATCATTACCAATTGCGCGATCTTGTCGCCGTCTTGGATGACGCGAGTATCGCGCCCAACGTTATGGACATTGATGAACACTTCGCCATCATAGCCCGAGTCAATCACACAAGCGCCGACCACCAAGTTTAACTTAGCAGCCACGCTTGAACGATTCTTTACCTCAAGCATATAGCCGTGAGGCACACCAAAGCGCAAGCCAGTCGGTACCAATGCGCTCTGGTTAGGGTGAACCGCGATAATCTCTCCCGGCTCTTTTGTTGAATAGAACACATCTAGCCCAGCGTCCGATGGATTCGCACGCTGTGGGCTATGTGCGTCTTCTCGCGTCTTGGTATATTCAATAATCACTCTTCTTCTCCCGAGAACATATTAAAGTTCTCAACAACCTCATCAATGTTTACCTTGCCCTTGTAAAGACGGTATGCCTTCACAGCAGCTCGGATCTCATCAGTATTGAGCCATCCGTTCTCGCGGAACTCAGAGCGTAGTTCTCGCTTCTGTTCCTTGTAGGGTTCAATACAATCTTCAATCGCCTTCAAGGAACGAATGTATTCCTTGACGTAGCGCTTTCTTTCTTCATTTGTTGCAGCCATTATCCCTCCTATTGGATACTTTATTATTCTAACAAACTGAGATCTGTTTGTCAACGGTTTTTTATAATGATAAGCCAAAAAGTTGACGAATAAATTTTCTAATGATTTCGTCTTTATCGGCATCAGAGTCGGCTTCCGCAAACAGATAATTATAAGTTGTTTTCTTGTTCGCAATCTCATTTTTCAAAGAAGCAATTTGTTTTTTCATCCAGCGCGTTTGCTGTCGATAGTTTTTTGGAAGCATGATGTTTAATTCTTCAGCAATTTCAATCAAAACAAAATACTCCCTTTCTTTCAAAGCTTTATTGGCTCTCTTGAAATCACTCTCCATTTTGCGCCTTTGATCATAATCATGTTTTAAAGGATTAATCTTATCAGGATGTACTTTAAGAGCGATATTTTTAAAAAGCTTCGCGAATGAGTTGTGCATCACTATCTCATCTTCGGTCATTTGAACATCGATAGTTTTTTCAATTGGATTCTCGCTAACGATTAAATCTGCGGAACCCGGCTCTACTACCGGGAGATGCCCATCGCACTGCTCCTCTTCGATGCCATATGCTTTTTTAATTTGCTCGTTGTGTTTTTGATTTAGTTTGCCTAAATCAATATTACGATCATATAGAAATTTTTCATAATGTTCTTGAAATTCAGGTGCAATGGCGGTAATGAGATTTTTTATAAATTCGTTTTCATCACTTACAAACTTATATTCATTTAAAGCACGGCGCCATTTAATTTTTTGTGAGACACTCATGCATATAAATAGCACACCTTACTTGAACTCAAACTCGACTTTAACTCCAATCTTCATTTCTGGGACTTTGAGTTTGTTGGCGAGCTTGTGGCGTTTAGCCTCTTTAGCGTCCAAGAACCAGTCGGCATGCCCTTTTTCATGAACAATATCAAGAAAGTATTCTTCATGGTGGCCACAATTTTTAGCCATCATACGATAAATCTTTTGATTTAGTCTCTCGACTTCTTTTGCATCAGCTTTGATCTCTTCGACCTTTCCCCACCCCATCGAACTCACATCGTGGATCATAATGGTAGCGTCGGGATCCA
>MDSZ01145615.1_pt1 | contig 13901 bp, 19 predicted proteins | sample 811201 | NCBI WGS metagenome assembly MDSZ01 (sample SAMN05326647, study PRJNA326480) | marine metagenome | isolation source: seawater | place: Indian Ocean: North | collected 2010
CCAAGCTGCCCGAGGCCGCCTGGATCAACCAGCCCTCACAGGAGGCCCTCATACAGACCGCCTGACGGAATCTGTCTCACCCGCCTTGACACTTTCCGCTTCGATTACAGCCCGATCACGGAGCGACCGACGATTTCGTGGCCGAATGGGGCCCGAGTGGCGTTCTATGTCGGGCTGAACATCGAGCACTATCAGATCGACAAGCCCTCCACGAGCATCTTCGGCGGTACCGCGATGCTGCAGCCGGATCCACTCAATTACGGCTGGCGCGATTACGGTCCGCGGGTAGGCCTGTGGCGGATGATCGAGAGCCTCGACCGACATGGAGTGCCCGCAAGTGTGCTTCTCAACTCCGACGTTTGTCGGCACTACCCCCAGATTCTCGAGGCAGGCCGGCAACGCGGCTGGGCGTGGCTCGCGCATGGCCGCGACAATTCCACCTTCCAAGCTGGAATGGGTGCTGACACGGAGCGCGCCTACCTTCAAGACGTGACGGATACAATCGCCTCCGCCACCGGAGTACGGCCGCGGGGCTGGCTTGGCCCGGCGCTCACAGAGACGTTCGAGACGCCGCGGATCCTTCGGGAGCTGGGGTATGACTACGTCCTGGACTGGACGAACGACGATCAGCCGTATCCGCTGAACGTCGACGGGATGTTCAGCGTTCCCTACACGATAGAACTCAACGATGTGACGATGTTCGTGAGTAAGAGCTATACCGGCCCGCAGTTCCTGGAAGCGGTGATCGACCAGTTCGATCAGCTCTATTCAGACTCCGAGCACTCGGGTCGCGTCATGTCGCTGCCGTTGCACCCGTTCATCGTCGGCCAGCCGTTCCGCCACCGCTACCTTGATCGGGCCCTCGAGCACATCACGTCTCACGATGGTGTCTGGGTGACGACGAGCGATGCCATCGCGGCGCACTATCAGTCGACGGGGAACAGGAGAGCCGATTCGTGACGAATACGGAGCTGATCGATGAGTACGCACGGCTGCGCGACGAGTTCAAGGCCAAGGGATTGGGCGGCCGGATCGGCTACGGCGAGAAGCCGGCGCTGCTGATCGTCGACTTGATCACCGGATTCACGGACAGCCGTTCGCCCCTGTCAGGCGAACTGGAGTCACAGCTAGCCGCCACCAATGCCTTACTCGTCCCCGCCCGTGAACTCGAGATCCCCATCTTCTTCTCGACGGTCGCGTACGACACCGAATTGCAGGAGGCGGGGCTCTGGATCAAGAAGATCCCGTCCAACCACCTGTTGGTGGAGGGCAGCGAATGGGTGGAGGTCGACAGCAGGCTGGGCCAGCTGCCCCACGAGATGACCCTGGTGAAGAAGTACGCATCCTGCTTCTTCGGAACTGATCTCGCCGCACGCTTGATCTCACGGGGTGTCGACACCATCATCATCGTCGGCTGCACCACCAGTGGGTGCGTGCGCGCCTCGGCGGTTGACGCCTGCTCCTACGGCTTCCACACCATCGTCGTCGAAGAGGCAGTCGGCGACCGGGCAGCCCTTCCGCACCTGGCCAGCCTCTTTGACATCGACGCGAAGTACGGCGATGTCGTCAGCCTCGACGACGCACGTGCTTACCTGCGGGGGCTTGCGCAACAGAACGATTGACTGCAGTAACGCCGTGGGGCCAACTTCCTCTGTGCGGAATATTGAACCGGCGTGCAGGCCGAGATCCCGCAGATGCTGGCGCAGGGCGGCGGATCCATCATCAACACCGCCTCGTCCCTCGGGCAGGTCGCCATCGCCCACCAGTCCGCCTACGTCACGTCGAAGCACGGCGTCATCGGCCTCACCCGAGCCGCCGCGGTGGAGTACTCCGACAAAGGCATCCGCGTGAACGCAGTGCTGCCCGGGGTGATCCAGACGCCAATGATAGACGCGCTGGAGGAGACCTACCCCGGCTTCAAGGACGCGCTGCTGACGAAGCACCCGATCGGCCGACTCGGCACGCCGCACGACATCGCCGAGATGGTCGCGTGGCTCGGTTCCGACGCGGCCGCCTTCGCGACCGGCGCGCAGTTCGCCGTCGACGGCGGGTACCTCGCGATTTAGACGAGGTGGCCACGACGGACGGGAGGCACGGTGTCAGCTGACACCGTGCCTCACGTCCGTCACCGGTCGCGCCGCGACCCGCGTGTCAGCCGTTCTTCGCGGCCAGTCGGTCCGTCTCGCTGTCGTTCCGCCACCCGGCGGTCGCGCCGCCGTCGACGCTGTAGTTCTGTCCGGTCACCCAAGAGGACTCGTCGGAGGCCAGGTAGAGCGGCATGTACGCGATGTCCTCGCCCGTGCCGGGGCGTTGAATGAGCGCGTTGCCGACCTGCCAGGCCTTGCCCTCCGCATCCACCGCCTTGTCCGTCGCCGGGGTGCTGACGAAGCCAGGCGAGATCGAGTTCGCGCGGACGCCGTAGCGGGCGCCCTCCGCAGCGAGCGACTTCGTCATCGCGATGACGCCGCCCTTCGCGGTGGTGTGCGCGACCTGGCGAGCGGCTCGATCCCGCGACCTTCGCGATCGACGGAAAGCAACTCGAGATCGATCTCGAGTTCGAGGCCTGGGCCAAGAGCGCGCGCCGCATCGGCGCAGCCACCCGGCGTCCGGCGAGGACGTCGCGGGGCGGACGGGCCGATCTCAACACGGTGCGTGAATGGGCCAGTCAGAACGGACACCAGGTCAGCGATCGCGGCAGGGTTCCCGCGTCCATCCTCGAGGCGTACGACGCGGCGCACTGACGCGGTCACTCCTGGGCTGAGCCGCGCGCTGCGCGCCAGTGCTCCGTGACGGGATAACCGGAGCGCACGTGCGCGCGCACGTGGACCTCCCCCGAAGGGGATCCGCTGCCGCCCGGCTCCGGCGGCGGAGGGTTCTGTGTCCAGCCTGAGCCAGGGACCCAGACCGTCCCCGGTTGCACGGGCGCGTCGGCGAGCGCGGGATCGATCAGCTGACGCGCGAGAGCCACGGCCTCACCCAGATCGGTGATCCCGCCGGCTGAGGGCGTGCCGGCCGCGAGCACCCGGTAGGGACCGTCCCAACCGTCCGGGACCGTGAACGTAGTGAACGAGTCGAGCTTTGACAGTGCACGCTTCGCGTCGATGGCCATCTGCAGCTCGCGCAGGTCGACGCGCTGCGTGCGTGCAATGGTGACGATGTCCACCAGGTCTTTCGCGCGGCTGCTGGGGCGGCCGTTGTAGGTGCTCATCGTCGCAGTGACCTTCTCCGCGACCTGATCGGAGATCGGGAACAGCCGGTAGGGGTGCGACGGGACCGGCCGCCCCAGCTGCAGCCGCGTCGACGGCTCGATCGTCTCGACGCGGCCGACCGGGGGAGGGCCGACGACCACGTCGATGGGGATGTCGGAGATCCTCCGGCCGGTGTTCGCGTCCAGACATGTGAACACCAGGCGCCGGGTCGCGACACCCGGCTGGTTCTCTCCTCGCCCGGTCGCACGGGCACGGGTGAGCTGGAACCGCACATGGTCGCCGAGATCACGCGCGGCTGCCTGCTCGAGCGCCTGCTGCGCGGCATCCAGATCGGCGGCGCCGGTCGAGGCCAGATCCAGGTCTTTCGTCGACCGTGACTTCGGCACCCGGGCGAGCATCGCCGTGCCGCCCTTGAGCAGCCACTCGGACTCTTCCCCCTCCGCAAAGACCCGGCTGAGGAAACGATCGTGCTGTGCCTGCACGATCTGCGCATTCACATCCAGCGCGCTCGCGCCGTCACCGGCTGCCTTCGTCGCGGCCGCCTTGATCGCCTGCGCAAGCCCCGTCCAGTCTTTGTAGCCGTCGGGCTCAGGCATCGGCCGGCACCACCGCGTCGACGCCCGCAAGAGCGAGCAGATCAGCCGCGAGCGCGGCACCCGAGGGGTACTTGTTGGGCTTGGCCAGCGGCTCCAGATACTCGGTCAGGCGGGCGGGGGAGAGCAGCTTTCCCGCGTCCGCGGCGTCGGCGAGCGCATCGGCGACGAGGGAGCGGTCGACCCACTGCTCGATCAGGTCGGCGATCGTGCGCTCGACGCTCATGGTCGGCATCCCGTCGACGGAGACCACCTCGGTGGGCGCGAGCTCGCGGGTGCGGAGCCGCACCCCGTCCAGGCGGGTACCGCGGCGGGTGGGAACGACGAACTCGAGTGGCCCGGGGAACCAGTCGCCGATGCCATGCAGCTGCGCGGCCGTCTGGCCTGCGGCGACGACGGGCGGGACGCCGGTGTCTGTGCGGGGACGGTCGGCGCCGCCGAGGGCGAGCCAGGTCGCGAGGATCGCCTCCTGCTCGTGCTCTGGCGCGCCGGCGAGGCGGTAGACGCCGCGCGCGACGCGGATGAGCGCGCCGCTGTTGGCGAGGCGCGTCAGGGTCGGGCGCGCCACGCCAGCCTCGAGCGCCTGGGCGGTGGTCACCAGGCCCCAACGCTGTGACGCGAGCTCGCCCAGACGAGCGAAAGTTGATCCTGCCATGCGCACAGTGTAGCGAGAAACCGCAACAAACGTTGTAGCTCGTTCAGATTGTCGACTTCGAGCCTCTGGGGCCACCCCTTAGCAGTGAGGGGGTTCCAAACCCTCGGGAACGGGTTATATTCGGGAATATAACCATCTGTGAGGAGGAGAAGATGCGGACCCACACCTGCCCGCCGGACCACAAGCACGGGCTGACCTCCACCTGCTACGTCGTCCACCTCTGCGGGTGCCGCGCCTGCATGGACGGCAACGCGCGCCGCCGCCGCGACCGCTACCGTCTCCTGGCCTACGGGCGATACCAGGACGCGCACCAACCCATCGAGCCGATCCGGCAGCACCTGCAGGCACTGGTCGACACCGGGATGATCCCCGAACGGATCGCCATCAGCGCCGGCGTCGGCGGCGCCACGGTCCGTCGCCTGCTCAACAGCGAGACGGCACGGTTCGTCACCGGCGCCACCGCCCGCAAACTCCTCGCAGTCACCCCCGACAGCAGCACTCTCGCCGCGCAGGGCCGAGTCAACGGCCGCGGCACCCGCCGGCGCCTCCAGGCTCTGGCCGCGATCGGATGGAACCACCACGAGATCGCACGCCGACTCGGCTACCCGCGCTGGAAGGTCAACAAGGCACTCGAAGGCGCCTACGTGGACATCCGTGTCCACGACGACATCGCCGCGCTCTACGACGAGCTCTGGGACCAGCAGCCCCCCACCCACACCCGAGCGCAGCGGGTCGGCCGCTCCTACGCACTCACGGTCGCACGCCGGCACGGCTGGCTGCCGCCGCTGGCCTGGGACGACATCGACACCGACCCGGCACCGCCCACAGCCGGGCAGGAACCCCTGCTCGACGAGATCGCGATCGAGCTCGCTCTCGCCGGCCAGAACGTCCGCCTCACCCGAGACGAGCGCCTCGAAGCCACCCGACGCGGGACCGAACGCGGACTCAGCCTCACCCAGCTCAGCGACCTGCTCGGCGTCGACGTCCGCACCATCGACCGCGACCGTGACGACCTCGGACTCCGGCAGGCCGCCTGATGAGCAAGACGCTCGACATCCTCGAAGCCGCCCTGCACGGCACCACCGCCGGCTACCTGGCCGGATGCCGCAGCAAGGGAGGATGCCCGAACCACGGCAACCGCCAGCTGCTCACCTGCACCGAAGCGGCCCGCGCCCGCCGCCACTACTTCTCGCTCGCCTCGCTCGAGGAGACCGAGCCGATCACCCGGCAGATGCTCCGCGACGCCAAGAACAGCCCCTTCGCACCGAAAGAAGCCGCAGATGTCTGACCAGCCGAACACCTTCACCATCGACTCCACCAAAGAGGGAGAGTGGCTGCGGGTCGTCCGCGCGCTCGGCGGCCATCGCTGGGCCCTGTCGCTGCGCTTCAACCCCCTCCCGCTGACTCAGCGAGGCGCCCGGCACACCCGGCCAACGCGGCAGCCCACACCCCACGCGGCAGCAGGCCACGGGCCGAACGCGAGACTGCACCTGCCCAGCTGCGCGATCTCCCCCCAGCTCGGCAACGGCCGCGGCGCCCACCTCAAGCAGATCCCCCACCTGGGCCGAACCGAGGAGCACTGATGACCGACATCGCCGTGCGCCTCCAGGAAGCCATGACCATCCAGACCGGCACACCCGTCACCGTCCGATGGAGCTTCCGCGAGTTCGCGCTCAACTGCACCCGCCGCGACGGCCGCCCCCTCACCCAACGGATGCACAGGCTCTTCCAGACGCTGCTCAACCGTGAAGCGCTCCGCGAGCTCACTCCAGGAGAAGACCCAACGATGGGATCCCGCGCAACCCTCATCGAGATCATCGACGACCTCGCCGTCAGCGCCGACCACCAAGGCGCCCGCGCGGCCGCGCTCGCCGAGGTCCTCCTCAGTGCCGGCATGTTCCACCTCGGCGACCAGCTCCGCCGCCAGAGCCACGCACTCTCAGAGCTCGACGCCGACGACGAAACCCTCGAGGTCATCGACGAGGCACGCACCCAGATCGCCCGAACCATACTGCTGCTCGACCAAGCCGACACCGCACAGGCAAAGGAGCGCAGATGAACCGACGCACCCGCCGCGCCAGCACAGCCCTCGCCGCGGTCGCAGCTCTCGCGCTCGGCTTCGGCGCCCACCAGCTGGGCATCACCTCCTGGATCGACACATGGACGCGCCCGCAGGCACCCGCCCCGGACCCGACCTACGACTACACCGCGCTCGCCGCAGTCGCGCAGGAGCTGCCGCTGATCGATCCCACCGAGGAGATTCCCGAGTATCGCCGCGCCACGTTCGGCGAGCGCTGGATCGACATCGAGGGAAACGGCTGCGATCAGCGAGACGATCTCCTCGCCGTCCAGCTGCAGGACGTCGTCCGTGACGGTTGCACGGTGCTCTCCGGCGTGCTCGACCCCGATCCGTACACGGGCACACGCATTGAGTTCGAGCACGACCGGATCGCCGCCCCTGGAGCCCCGGGAAGCTCCGGCGTCCAGATCGACCACATCGTCAGCCTTTCGGCGGCGCACGCCGGGGGCGCGTGGGCGTGGACCGAGCAGCAGCGCATTCAGTTCGCCAACTCGTTCGACAACATCGTCGCCGTCGATGGCAACACGAATGCGGCCAAGAACGACCACGGGCCAGCCCTGTGGCTGCCATCGAACGCCGACTACGTGTGCACCTACGTCGCCCGCTACACGGAGATCGTCGACACCTGGCACCTCGCGGTCGACGAAGCCGACCGCGGTGCGCTCGTGGACACGCTCTCAACCTGCGCTGCCCAGCAAGCCAGCGACGAGAGCGGGAGCATGTCGTGAAGCCGCTACGAACCCGCGTGGGATCTCGCCGCGCGCGCCTGACGCTTGGCCGCGCGAGCGCGGTCTACGACCTCGTTCGCATCCGTCGTGTCGACACCGAGGGTGCGCCTGATCACCTCGAGCTCGGCGTCGGTCCAGCGGGTGCGCCCTCGCATCCGCTCACCGAACGTGACGACGTTCAAGCCGAGCAGGTCGATCAGAGCCGCCTGCGTGGGAACCTCGGGCGCCCCCGCCCCGTCCGCGATCGCCGCCCGCAACCGCTCCGCGAAAGCCGCATCGCGCGCCAGTCCCGGCATCAGTCGCGGCCGGCGGCCGCGCTGCGAGGGCGCCCTGCGCGCGCGCTCCTGCGCGAATGCGTCGATCGCGGCCTCGTCGTAGAGCGGGGAGTTGCCTTCTATGGCAACCGGCTCGGGGAGCAGAGGACCCTCCTGGCCGGCTCTGCGCAGCTTGTTGCTGATGGAGCGCATCTTGTAGACCGCGACGACGGACACGCCGAGCTTCTCGGCGACGTCCGCCGTGGTGAGGTGCCGTCCGGTCATCAGCGCTCCTCTCAGCTGGATGAATATAACCACTTTCGCGGTTACGGCGCGCCGCGGCAACCAGACCCAACTTGGTTGGGGATGCTGGGGCGCATGGCTAACAAGGACGCGGACGCCATCCGTGAGGAGCTCCGTCGCATCGGCCAGCAGCTCGCGCAAGCGGACGAGCTGCGCGAACGCCGCGGCAAAGTCGTCGACGAGGCGCGCGCGGCCGAGCTGACCCAGCGAGAGATCGCCCTCCTGCTGGGGATGACCGAGGAAGGGCTGCGGAAGGCGCAGAAGTCCTACCACGGACGCGGGCGCTCTTACGGCGGCCGCCTCGCGTCCTAGCGACCCCGCCAGACCTTCATGGAGCGCCCGTCGACTGCGAAATCTGATTGCAATTTTCAAGCACTCTTGACTAATATAACCTGACGAATGAGGGGGTGAGATGGACGAGCTGAACTACCGACCCAAGCCGTGGACGCCGAAGGACGTGCCCACGATCTGGGTCGACCAGACCACCGGGCAAGGCGTCACCGACGCCGGCACGCCCGTTCGCCCCGTCATCGGCGAGCGCCGCAAGAACCCCAACCTGACGGACCTGCTCGACACGGCTGCCTCGTACGGCGCTAACCGCATCATGCTGACCGGGAAGCGCCCCGAGCCTGCGCCTGGCGTGCGGCACTGGCTGTACGTCCAGACCCCGAACTGGAAGCCCGGAGCCCACTGGGTCAACAACGGCCCGCCCACCGGTCGGTTCGAGCACGCGGTCACCGGCTTCAAGATCGAAGTCCGCACCGCGGAGGAGTGGTTCGGCGACGGGCCGCTGACCCCTGCCCAGGCTCGTCTGGCCTGGAACGTCACCGCGTCGATCATTCGCCACGCCGACGAGAACGCGCGCCTGTTCAACAGCCCTGCCGCCACCGGAACGAACCTGTGGGCGCTGTCGCTGCCGAAGAACATCAACCCCGTGCCGGTCGAAGACGACATCGCCCAGGAGATCCACTTCACCTCGGGCCTGCACCACTACGACCACCTGGTCGCGGGGGAGTCGTTCGCCAAGCACGAGGACTGCGTCCCGCTGATCGACCCGGCCAAGACGAAGAAGATCAGCGAGTTCGCCTACGTCGACGGCCGGTTCATGTTCGCCGGCGTCGGGCGCGAGCTCGGTATCGGCCCCGCGATCCGGCTGAACCAGGCCGCCGCGTACGAGCTGCTCGAGCAAGACCCCTACGCGCGCGCCCGCTTCCACGTGCGGTTCCGCGTCCCTCAGGGCTGGAACCACGTTGGCCTGCTCGGTGTGAAGCACCTGGACGTTCGCGAAGGCTGGTTCTATCCGAACCGGCCCGGAGCGGTGCACGACACCTGGGCCGACGGCAGCGAGATCCACGTCGCCCTCAAGCACGGGTGGGAGATCCGCCCTCACGAGGCCGTGGTGTTCCGCAAGGCCAAGCCTCTAGACACCTTCACCGAGCGCATGACGCGCGCCCGCGAGCGAGTCCAGCTGCAGGACGAGATGCACCCGGACCTGCGCCGCGCTGTGCTCGCCGCGCTGCGGAACATCATGCTGCACTCGATCGGTGCATTCGCCGCCGCGGGCCGCGACGAGACCCGCGTCGCCGCGTCGCCCGATGACGTCCCGCCCGAGTACAGGGCCAAGATGCTGCGACAGGGCAACCTCTGGATCTATCGCATCCCGTCGCGCCCGAACGACCGCACCCGAAGCTTCTACCACCCGGAGCTCGCCGCCCAGGTCTGGGGTCGCGCACGCGCTCGCGTCCTCCACGGCCCCAGCTCCCTCGGCGGCTACACCTCCGGTGCTCTCACGGTCGACCCCTCGACGCTCATCGGCATCCAGGGTGATGCGATCTACACGACCAAGCTGCCGGCGTGGTCCCTGCCGGACCGGTTCATCGGCGGCGGCGACGACGGCAAGACCGGGCGCCTGCGCCTGCAGGGCTACCTCAACGGATCCTTCATCACGCCGGAGACGCTGCGGCAGCGTGACGCGCTGAAAGCACGTGCCGAGCGGGCCGGCATCGCCAAGGCGCTCGAGCAGGCAGAGGAGAAGGGCTGATGGCTGACCAGCAGCGCACCGCCCAAGACCTCATCCGCGATCTGCGGCGCAAGGGCATCAGCACGGCCGAGATCGCCGAGGAGCTGCACCGCTCGCCTCGAATGGTCCGCAAGATCCTCAACGGCGAAACCAGCGGCGCCCTCTACCGCCAGGCGCTCCAGGAGCTCGCTGACACCGGACGCCTCACCCACGTCCCGCCGCGGCGCCGGCGCAAGGACGGCTCGATCGCCCCCGTGCGAGGCAAGGCCGGCGCCAAGCCCGTCATCCCCGAAGACCTCAGCGGCACCTACGTTGAGGGTCGCCAGGGTGGTCGGCTGCGCGTCGACGTGGCATACGCCACCGGGGGCGACCGGTACATCGAGATGCGCATCCCCAAGGGCCGCACCGCGAAGGGCCGCGAGCAGGCGAACGCCGAACTGATCAAGCAGGTCCGCAACGCCGCCAAGGGCCAGTCCCACGACAAGCAGAAGCAGATCACCGCCCACCTGACCTTCTCCAACGGCCGCGTGATGGAGGTCAACTCGTACAACGCCTCGACGATGCTCAAGCGCATCCACGAGAACGGCGGCGACGCCCTCGGCTGGTTCCGCGAAGAGTCGAAGAACCGATACGTGAACCTCGACACCAGCCGCGACACCATCACCGGCGTCACCCTCAACGTCGTCAGCACGGCCAAGACGACCGAGTACCAGAGGCAGGCCGAGCGCGGCCGCACTCGCCGCCCCCGCTCGCTGTCGCCGGCGGAGCTCATCAGCATGGAAGAGAAGCGGCGCATCGAGGAGCGCCGCGCTCGCCGCCGTGGAAACCGAGGAGGTGGTCAGTGACCATGGCCGCCCCGAAGAAGCCCACAGCTGCAGCGAAGCCCCGCGCACGCAAGGCCGCGCCCCCCGCTGAGGAAGTCACCAGCGACGTCGACCAGGCAGCGACGTCCGAAGCACCCGCACGCGCACCTCGCGCAAGCCAGAAGCCGGCAGCGGCGAGCGCGACGCCTCCTGAGTCGGCCGAGGCGGAGACGCCACCGCCGGCGAAGAAGAAGCGGGGGCCCTACAACGTCGTCTACGTCCAGAAGAAGCCCGTCTCGATCCGTCTCCCCGACGACGCGCTTGAACTGATGGACTGGGCCAAGCAGGATGCAGCCAGCCGCGGCGACCGCCTCACCAAGGACGAGATCGTCACCGTTGCGCTTCGCGCCTACTGGGGCCGCAAACGGCGCCGCGGGTAATGACCGTCTCCTGAGCTGCTGGCAGGGAAGTCGAGATGAGTGAAACTAACGGGCCGGCCGAGTTGCCGGTCTACTCGATCGCCGAGGCATTCGTGAAGCGATCCGGAATGTATATCGGGCAGCCCGTCACGTTCGAGCGAGTGCACACGTTCCTGCTCGGTTTCGAAACGGCGATGTTGTACGTTCGCGACGAGCTCGCGCGCGATCGCAATGCGTTTCAGCCCGTGGGCGTGCTCGGTCAGTTCCGGGAGCAGCTGCGATCCGAGGGGCGGCTCAGGTGGGACTCCTGGTCCCTGACGATCGTGGCGGAAGCGATCGGCTGGACTGGCGACGAGCCTCCGGCGATCGACGATCTGACCGAAGAGCAGCACCTCGAGGCAGTCCGGGACCTTCTCCCGTTGCTCGAGAAGGTCTTTGCCCTCCCCGCGGAGCTTGTCACCTCGCTCCGTGACTCCGCCTGAGAAGGGTAGGCACCCCACCGCTGTCGGTGTGTCGTCCCGCCCATCGAGTTCGAGAACGCGTTCTATGCTGTGCGGCGATGATCAACCTGACCGCCACCGTCCCGCTTGGACCGCTGACAGAACTTGTCGGACGATCCCTCTCGGCGACTGGGAGATGGGTCAACTCATCCGGTAGCGCCTACCTGTCATATCCATCACTCAGAGGATCCTGACCCGGACGAACGATCGCAGTCGCTCGAGGGCAAAGGACCCGTGCGGATGTCGCGCGTCACACCTCGACCTCGAACGGCAACTTTCGCAGTGTCGTCGCGGAAATCCCGGTGCTCTTGTACATCCGGGCGTGGGCGTACTGGATCTCCGGCAGCAGATCGATGCGGCCGATCGCCTCCAGCATGATCTCGTCGGCCTGACCGGTGAGATGACGCAGTTCGGGGATCGCGTACCCGCCCACGTACTTCCCGGAGTTGAGATCCCAGGAGCGCACGGCCGGCAGCGCCTCCTCGATCCTCTCGCCGAGCTCCACCAGAGCATCGAACGTGTCCTGCCCGTAAGCGTGCGGGGAGAATGGGATCTGCGACATCGTGCCCTTGGTGACGTTGAAGCAGTCGCCCGTGAACGTCCACCACAGGAACGCCAGCCGCGACGCCGCGATCGCGCTGGCCGCGAGCTGGTCCTTCCGGTTCTGAACGAACAGCTTCCCCTCGTTGAGGGGCACCGTGGCGTGCGTGGTCTTGTCGTAGGTGACCGGCGGCACCGTGTACGTGCTCAGGAAGTACGTGGCGGTCTTCTTGAAACCGACGGAGTAGTCGCTCACACGGACAAGCGGCGTCGAGGAGATCGTGCCCTTCGCAAGCAGCGTGTCGATCAGCTCGAACATCGCGTCGCTGCTGGCGCGCATCCAGTTCGGGGTCCGCGAGCCGGCGGGCCGAAGCGAATACCGCAGTGTCGCCATCAGATGCGGACGGAACGCCTCGATCCAGCTGTGGGTGAGCGTCGTGTGCAGCTCGGAGACGCTGCCATACCCGGCGGCGGTGATGATCGTGCTGCGCACCTTCACCTGGAACAGGGCAGCCGGGCGTTCCTGGAAGGTGCTCACCCAGATCGCATCGAACCGCCGCTCGTAGAACTTCCGCAGTGACTCGTCGCGATCGGCGAACTGGCTGCGGATGGGAACGATCAGGCTGAGCCGGCCATCCGGGCGCGTGATCTGCGCCGAGCGCTCGCAGCAGGAGGCGTAGATGTCGTCGACGTTGTCTGTCTCGAAGCCGGTGATGCGGTAGCTGAGCTCGCGCCGGTTGACGTAGGGTGGGTTGCCGATGACGACGTCGAAGCCGCCCTGATTGGGGTGTGACACGTCGCCCCGCACCGGCAAGAAGCGCGGCCCGTACAATGTCCAGCGCATCGAAAAACCCCCCGCGACCTTCCGACTACCTCCGGACGTCTTCGAGTACATCAACCAGGCACGCGACGAAGCCGCGGCCCGTGGTGATCGCCTCACCAAAGACGAAGCGATCACCATGGCAGTCCGCGCGTTCTGGGGCGGCAAGCGCCAGCGCCGCCGCTGATCACCACACCGACATAACCGACGAAAAGAACTCTGGAGGCATCTGATGAGCCGTCGATCTATGCTCGAGCAGGAAACCGATCCGCTACACCCCGCGCGGATGCTACCGCGCACCTGAGACGAACGCGCGGTCCTTCACCGAGGATGGCTACATCTCGACATGATCAACCGAGGCAGCGAGAAGATTTCGTGCGAAGAGGTGGAGGACCTCGTCTACCGCTATGACAGCTTCGATCTAGCGGCCGCCGTCGCGATGCTCGACCCCGTGTTCAGCGAGCGGGTATGCGTCTACGTGAGTCTCAAGGAGGGCGGCCCGCTCGGGCTCGAACGGATCCGCGCCGCCATGGAGTCCGCCGGGGTGGCTAAGCATAAGCACCCCGAGCGGCTGATCGCCGTCGACGACATGCCCCTCACCAAGGTAGGCAAGATTGACAAGAGGGAGCGGAGAGGGCTTTGCCCGCCGCGACAGCGCCTAATGGGGCAGACGCTCAGCGCCCGCGCCGCCACGCGAGCCAGTGGCGGATGCTCTCCTCGAGCGCGTGCAATAGAGGCAACATCACCCAGATGACGCACGCGACGGTCAGTGGCGTCGTACATAGGATCTGGAGGTACGGCGGCAGGCCGGTCAGGAGCGGAGCGATGAAGTAGGCGTTGAACATGGCAGGCGGTACCAGCGCGATCCACACTAAAATCGCCGTCCACCACCGCGGGCGCGCGGGACCGGCCGTCGGGATTGCACCGGTGAGGGCGTCCGGAGTCAGTGGACGGGCCTGCCCGATCGTGAGCGGCAC
>MDSZ01061223.1_pt1 | contig 13900 bp, 11 predicted proteins | sample 811201 | NCBI WGS metagenome assembly MDSZ01 (sample SAMN05326647, study PRJNA326480) | marine metagenome | isolation source: seawater | place: Indian Ocean: North | collected 2010
ATCGTAGTTTGGTGCTACGCTTGAAAATACATTCTGAACAAGTTTAGTCTTTTGTTTTGAATTTACTTTTGTATAACCAAATTTATAATCTTTTTTCATTATGCCTGAATTACCTGAAGTTGAGACCACTGTAAAAGGATTGAGTGTAATATTGTATCAAAAAATTTCTAACGTCAAAATCCATACATCAAAACTTCGTTTTAAAATCCCAAATAATACTACTAACATACTACTTAACTCCAAAATATCTAATATAAGACGAATTGCAAAATATATTATTATAGATTTAGATAAAAAATATTCTTTAATAGTTCATTTAGGAATGTCTGGAAGATTGAAAAATGCATTTTCAAAATATGACAGGAGTAAACATGATCATTTTTTATTATTTTTCCATAATAAAAATATATTAATTTACAATGATCCAAGAAAATTTGGATTTATTGATATAATTAAAACCAAAGAATTGGACAAAAAGAAATACATTAAGAGTTTAGGTATAGATGCTCTAAGCCCTAAACTTAAACCTCAGCTTATATACGATAAAATTTGTAAATCTGAAGTACCAATTAAACAAATCCTCCTTAATCAAAAAATAATTTCTGGAATAGGTAATATTTACGCTTCAGAAATCTTGTATGATGCTAAAATTTCTCCTCTGGTTGCTGGCAAAGATTTAGAAATTAGTCTCATAATGAAACTAATTAAGTCCATAAGAAAAATTTTGAAGAAAGCAATTAAATTTGGAGGTTCAAGTATAAGAGACTACAGATCTATTGATGGTACTCTTGGAAATTTTCAATCTAATTTTAATGTTTATAATAGAGAAGGCAAAAAAATTGGAGATGATAAGGTTAAAAAGATAGTTCAGTATGGTAGATCTACTTTTTATTGCCCAAAACTTCAAAATTATAAGTAAAGTTTTTCAAATATTAATTGACTTAATTTATTTTAAATCTATAGCACCTATATGGCTAACCATGCTTCAGCAAAGAAAAGATCAAGGCAGAACAAAACCAGGAATACTGTTAATTCTCAATACTTATCTAAATATAGAACAGCTCTAAATAAGTTTAACATTTCAGTTGAAGCAAAAAATGACGAAGAAATTAAGAAATCTTACAGTGCTGTCAACTCTATAATGGCTAAAGCTTTAAAAAAGGGGATTTTTAAAAAAGAATACATATCCAGAAAGTTATCCTCTTTATCAAAACAAATTTCAAAAAAATAATTTTTTTTTAATTTTTTTTACTTTTCTTCTTGCTAAAAATACTTAAAGGGTGTTCATTAAGTAAATAATTTGGTGATTAAATTTTACGACGTTTGGTTTTTGTGCGTAAAATTATTAAATACAAAAACCATCTTGTAGGGGGATAATGGACAATAAATCCAATAGTTTTGATGAAGGTAAATGGTCCTCTCTTAAAAAAGATCTTAAAAAAACTGTTGGCGACACCGCATTTAATAACTGGTTAAAACATCTTAATTATGTCTCTGTACAAGATCAAACTATAACATTTTCTGTTCCTACAAAATTTCTTAGAGATTGGATTGTAAATAATTATTCGGATAAAATAAAAAATGAATCAAAAAAATATATTAACAACATAGATGTTATTAAATTTGTCGTAAAACCGAATGGAGGCAGAATAGTTCCTGGCACTACTAGAACAATAAAAAGTAATGATAATCATTGGAAATCTACTTTAGATTTAAGATCTAATCAAACATCTACATATCCTAACGAATTCGGAGCACCTTTAGATCCTAGGTTCACATTTGATAATTTTGTCGTCGGAAAGCCAAATGAACTAGCATTTGCAGCATCTCAAAGAGTTTCTGAGGCTGATAAAATAACATTCAACCCACTATTTCTTTGTGGAGGAGTCGGATTAGGCAAAACACATTTAATGCATGCTATAGGATGGAAAATTAAGCAGAAACAACCTGATAGAAAAGTAATATATTTATCTGCTGAGAAATTTATGTACCAATTTGTAAGAGCATTACGATACAAGGATACATCAGCTTTTAAAGAACAATTTAGATCTATAGATGTTTTAATGATTGACGATGTTCAGTTTATAAGTGGAAAAGATAATACGCAGGAAGAGTTTTTTCATACATTTAACGCACTTATAGAACAAAATAAACAAATAGTAATTTCTGCAGATAAATCTCCTACAGATTTAGATGGAGTCCAAGAAAGATTAAAATCTAGATTAGGTTGCGGTCTTGTGGCTGATATTCATCCCACGACATATGAATTAAGATTAGGAATATTAATCGAAAAAGCACAAAAAAGAGGTGTTGAAATACCGCCAAAAGTTCTAGAATTTTTGTCTCACAGAATTATTTCAAATGTTAGAGAAATGGAAGGAGCCTTAAACCGGCTGGTTGCTCATGGCACTTTAGTAGGCACCCCGATAACAATTGAAACCGCTCAACTCGTTCTTCAAGATTTACTTAAATCATCAAATAAAAAAATAACAATTGAAGAAATACAAAAAAAAGTTGCTGAACATTTTAATATAAGAATAACTGATATGCACTCTCCGAGAAGATCTAGATCAGTTGCAAGACCAAGACAAATTGCTATGTATCTTGCAAAATCAATTACTTCTAGATCACTCCCAGAGATTGGAAGAAAATTTGGTGGAAGAGACCACACGACTGTCATGCACGCAGTCAAAAAAATTGAAGAGCTCAAGTTATCTGATGTAAATTTCAATGAAGATCTTGAATTATTGAAAAGACTTATAGATTCTTAAAATAATATAAATTATACCTACGAATATGAAATTTCTAATTTCTAAGAAGAGTATTTTTAAAAGTTTATCACATTTACAAGGTGTAGTTGATAAAAAAAATACTCTTCCAATATTGTCCAACATATTATTAGAGGCTAAAAATAATAACCTCATCTTATCTTCAACTGATATGGATATATCAATTATAGATAAGTTAGAGTGTAATGTACTTGAAGACGGCAGTACAACTATCAACTCTCAAATATTATATGACATAGTCAGAAAATTAGATGAAAACAGTGAAGTTGAATTTATTTCTAATAATGGAAATATTCTAACCATTAGATCAAATAAATCAAGATTTTCACTTTCATCTCTTCCAAAGGAGGATTTTCCATTAATTGATCAAACCAGTGAAGGGACATCAGTTAAAATAGGCGCCAAAGTATTTTATAAGTTAATAGAAAAAACAAAGTTTGCAATATCAAACGAGGAGACAAGATATTTTCTTAATGGACTTTATCTTAATATTCATAATGAAAATAATAAGACAAATGTTACCCTAGTTGGAACCGATGGCCATAGATTAGCAAAATTTACCCATATTTTAAGTGAAAATATTAATCAAGTGAATGGAGTAATTATTCCAAAAAAAACAATTAATGAATTATCAAAACTATTATCAGATATTGATGATGAAATAGAGTTAGTTATCAGTTCAAACAAAATTATTTTTTATGTTAAAAATATTGTTTTAATCTCAAAACTTATAGATGGAACCTTTCCTGATTATAAAAGAGTAATTCCTAATGACAACATGAATATTGTAGAAGTTGAAAGAGATGAATTATTATCAGCAGTCGATAGAGTGGGTACAGTTGCAAATGAAAAATCTCCAGTTATCAAATTTAAATTGTTAAATAATATTATTAATTTGAGCACAATAAATAATGATAATAGCACTGCTACAGAAGATATAAGACTTAAATATACTGGTAATGAGTTTGAAATCGGTTTTAATTCAAAGTATATCATGGATATAGTTAACAATTTAGAAGATAAAATAATTACATTAAAACTTAAAGATGGCTCATCACCAATAACTGCTCAAGAAAAGTCAAACTCAAATTTAATATATGTCTTGATGCCTATGAGAGTATAAAAAAAATTTGGCAAAGATTACTAATATAAATTTAATTAATTTTAGAAACTTTAGTAAATTTGATTTGAACCTTCATAAAAAAACAAATATTTTTTTTGGTGATAATGGATCTGGAAAAACAAATTTATTAGAGGCAATTTCTTTATTAAGTAAAGGAAGAGGTATACGGAATTCACAAATCATAGAATTAATAAAAAATAATGAAAAAGATTTTGTCATTGATAGCATTATAAAAATTAAAGATAATGATTATAATGTTAAAATATTTAATACTAATAAAGATGATAAATTAAAAAAAAATATTTTAATAAATGAAGATAATTCAAGGGATGCAATCAATTTTATAGATAATTCCTTATCATTTATTCTATTTCTTCCAGAAATGGAGAGATTATTTTTATCATCACCATCAAAAAGAAGAAATTTTCTTGATAGACTCATATTCTCATCTAACAAAGATTACAATAGAATCATAAATAAATATAAAAAAAATTTAATTGAACGAAATAAAATATTATTACAAAATCAATATGATATAAATTGGATCAATATAATAGAAAGTGAAATATCTAAATTAGGTTTAAATATCTATGAACTTAGAAATTTGCAAATAAATTTATTAAATAATCATTTAAAAAATTTAACAAACTTTAACAAATACAAATTTAAAATTGAACTCAAAATTAAAGATAATCTATATGAACAGAATTTAAGTAAGGAAAAGTATTTAAGTTTTCTACTTAATTCAAGAGAATATGATAAAAAATTTGGTGGATCAAGATTTGGACCACATAAATCAGATTTTTATGTAACAATTAATGATGAATTTGATGCAAATCAATTATCAACAGGACAACAAAAAACTCTAATATTAATGTTACTCCTAGCTCAATGTGACTATTTACTAAATAACAAAAATATTAAACCAGTTTTATTATTTGATGAAATTTGTTCACATTTAGACTCAAATAATAGAAAATTACTCCTAGATATGATTAATAATTTTGATATCCAATTTTTCTTAACTGGTACAGAAAAAACATTATTTTCTTTTATATCAACAAACGTTGAATTTTATAATATAACAAAATTATGAATAAAGAATATTCATCCGATTCAATAAAAGTCCTAAAAGGATTAGAAGCCGTAAGAAAAAGACCTGGAATGTACATTGGAGATACAGATGATGGATCTGGTCTTCACCAGATGATTTATGAAGTTTTAGATAATTCAATTGATGAGGCTCTAGCAGGATATTGTGATAAAATTAATGTTATACTTAATTCAGATGGTACAGTGACGATAAGTGATAATGGAAGAGGTATTCCAGTAGATTTGCATAAAACAGAAAAAATACCTGCAGCTCAACTCATTATGACAGAATTACATGCAGGAGGAAAATTTGATCAAAATAGCTATAAAGTTTCAGGAGGTTTGCATGGAGTTGGTGTTTCTGTAGTAAACGCATTATCAGAAACTTTAATTTTAGAAATTAATAGAAATGGAAAAATTTATAATATTGAATTTAGCAATGGAAACGTAACCAAAGAATTAAACACAATTGGTACATCAAAAAAAATTGAAAATAGATTTTTCACTGGTACTAAAATAACTTTTTTACCAACTATAAATATTTTTAAGAATATAAATTTTAATTTTAAGACAATCGAAAAAAGGTTAAGGGAATTAGCATTTCTTAATACCGGAGTGAGTATTGAATTAACAGATAAAAGGTCTTCTAAAGAAATTAATATTAATTTTAAGTATAATGGTGGAATTAAGGAATATGTTAAATATTTAAATGAAGGAAAAAATTTAATTCATCCAAACCCCCTTTCTTTTAGCGGTCAAAAAAATAACATATCTATTGAATGTGCATTACAATGGACAGATAGTTATCATGAAAATACAATTTGTTTTACAAATAATATAGTTCAAAGAGATGGGGGAACACATTTAGCTGGCTTTAGAGGAGCATTAACTAGATCAATAGTTAATTATATTAATAAAAATATTAAAAATTCAATAAATATTACTGGAGATGATGCTAGAGAAGGGTTAACTTGTATTATTTCAGTTAAACTTCCAGATCCCAAATTTTCGAGTCAAACCAAGGACAAACTTGTTTCTTCGGAAGTAAGACCTGTTATCGAGTCAATAAGTCTAGACAAAATAGAACAATGGATTGAAGAAAATCCTTCTGAAATAAAGAATGTTATAGATAAAATTATTGAAGCTTCTAATGCCCGTGAAGCTGCAAGAAAAGCAAGAGAGCTCACAAGAAGAAAGACTGGTTTAGAAAATACTTCACTTCCAGGTAAACTTGCCGATTGCCAAGAAAAAAACCCTGAACTATCAGAATTATTTATTGTAGAGGGTGATTCAGCTGGTGGATCTGCAAAACAGGGAAGAGATAGAAAAAATCAAGCAATTCTTCCTCTTAGAGGGAAAATTTTAAATGTTGAAAGAGCTAATATAAAGCAAGTCTTAACTAGTAATGAGATTGGCGCATTAATAACAGCAATAGGTGCTGGAGTAGGAAACCCTTCAGCGGAAGATGAAAATGTAAAGATTGAGGGAGAATTTGATCTAAATAAAATGAGGTACCATAAAATAATCATCATGACTGATGCGGATGTTGATGGAAGTCACATAAGAACTCTCTTACTTACTTTTTTTTATAGACACATGAGACCGATAATTGATTCTGGAAGACTGTATATTGCGCAACCTCCTTTATTTAGAATTAAAAAAGGATCCTCCACAGTATACAAAAAGGATGAAAATGATTTAGAAACCTATTTAATTGATGAAGGTTTAAAAGAAACTGCTTTAGATATTCCAAATGAAAAAAATGGATACGATACAATAGCTGGAAAAGATTTAAAAAAAATAATTGATTTATCAAAGAAAGTTAAAAAATATATAAATCCATTGTTAAGAAGAATTGATAATAAAGATATAATAGAACACACTGCAATAGTTCAAGGACTTAACTTGTCAAACCTTAAGGATAGCAAGACAGGAGTTCAAAGAGCTAGTGAGCTTCAAAAAAGATTAAATAAAATCTCACTTGTAGGTGAAAAAAATTGGGATGTAAAATATGAGAATAACTCATTTAAAATAAACAGAAAATTAAGGGGCTTTAACCAAAAATTTATTATTGATGAAAATTTTGCAGTTGCACCCGAGTGTAAGGAACTAGTAAAAATAGAACACGATTTGACAGAAAACTTTTATAGACTTGATAAAAATAATAATAATACAGCAGGAATTATTAGAAATAAAAATGATAAATTTAATATTTATGGACCACTAGATTTAATTGATAAAATATTAAGTATAGGTAGGACGGGTATTCAAATAAACAGATATAAAGGTTTAGGAGAAATGAATCCAGACCAATTATGGGAAACTACTTTGGACCAAAATGAAAGAATATTGCTTACTGTCAAAATTAACATCATTCAAGATGCAGAAGATATCTTCAAAAACCTAATGGGAGAGGAGACAGATAAAAGAAAATCATTTATTTCCGAAAACTCTTTAAAGGTAGCTAATTTAGATATTTAATACTAATGAATACTATATTACTGGGCAATCTAATAAAAATTAGATGGATTGCAATTTTTGGACAATTATTAGCTATATTTTTTGTTTCATTTATTATTGAAATTGAAATACCTTTTTTTGAAGCACTAATTATAATTTTACTATCAATAGCTTTAAATTTTTATTCATATTTTGAGGAAAGAAAAAATAAAACAATTACAAATTCAAAAGCTTTTTTATTCTTATTATTTGATACCCTTCAACTAGGTTTTTTACTATTTTTAACCGGAGGTATTTTCAATCCATTCTCAATTTTAATATTAGCACCAGTAATAACCTCAGCATCTTATTTACCAGCTTTACTCACTGTAATCCTTTCTTCTATTTCAATAATTATTATCATAATTTTAAATTTCTATTTTATTCCACTTAATTTAGGCGAAGAATTTATTTTACCAGAAATATATAAATTTGGCCTTATAGCTTCATTGATTATTACTGTTATTTTTATTGCAATATACGCATATTTATTTGCAAGTTCTTCTAGGAAAATATCAAATGCTCTTTCTGTTTCTAAATTACAAATATTAAATCAAAAGAAAATCACAGAGATTGGATCGCTTAGTGCAGCTGCAGCGCATGAGTTAGGTACTCCATTAAATACTATTTTTTTAATTATTAATGATTTAATTAAAGATAAAAAACTTAACGAAGATAAAAATATTATTAAAGATATATTACTATTAAAATCTCAAGCAGAAAGATGTAAAGAAATTCTTCAAAAATTATCAAAAAACCCTTTAAAACTAAAAGACAAGTTTTTAGATAAAGTTAAAATTTCTGATTTGATAAAAATAAATTTTGAAAAATTTAATAAAAATAAAGAATTAAAAATTATAGAAAATTTTGAAAATAATGAACCAGAAATAATCTATAAAGACGAAATGATGTATGCAATAGGAAATATTATTCAAAATGCTATTTTCTATTGTAAAAACTATGTAACAGCTGAAATACAATATCTAAAAAATAATATATTAATTAGAATTATAGATGATGGAAATGGATATCCTAAAGATATTATTGATAAACTAGGCGAGCCATATATATCTAAAAATAATGATGGTATGGGATTAGGAATTTTTATTACCAAGAACCTAATAGAGAATATGGGAGGTAAAATAACATTTTATAATTTAAAAGATAGTAATGCTGTTGTTGAAATTAGTTTTGATAACTCTATCTTAAAGATATGATAATGAAATTATTAATTGTAGATGATGATTTTCCATTTAGAGAGAGATTATCTAGATCTATGGAAAAAAAAGGTTTTGAAGTTATTTCCTCTCCTGGTTTTAAAGATTCAATTGTAAAAGTCCAGGAATATAAATTTGACTATGCTGTTGTTGATATGAGACTTGAAGATGGTTCTGGATTGGAATTAGTAAAGGAAATTCAAAAAATAAGCCCTGAAACAAAATCTTTGCTACTCACAGGATATGGAAATATTGCTACAGCAGTTGCAGCAATTAAATCTGGTGCTATTGACTATTTACCTAAACCTGCAGAAATTGATCAAATCTATGATGCTCTCACTAATTCTAAGGAAATTCTTCCACCACCACCAGAAAATCCAATGACTGCTGATAGAATTAGGTGGGAACATATCCAAAGAGTGTTTATACAATGTAATCGAAATGTTTCTGAAACTGCAAGAAGATTAAGGATGCATCGAAGAACATTACAAAGAATATTGAATAAACATGCGCCAAGAGAATAAATTTAGCTTATCCATCGTCATCCCAGTATATAACGAAGAAAAATATCTTAATAAACTTTTTGAAGATTTAATAAAATACTTCAACAATAAAAGTGTAGAACTAATAGTAGTTGATGATGGTTCCAGTGATAATTCTAATAAAATAATTAATGATTTAAAATCAAAATCAAATTATGAATTTAGTTTTAAAATCTTAAAGTTAGAAACTAACTCTGGTAAAGGTAAAGCTTTGCAATTAGGAATTTCAAAATCTAGTGGTGAATATTTGTTGCTTCAAGATGCTGATCTAGAACTAGATCTAAAAGACTCTAAAGAAATGTATCAAATCATTCAGAATAATGATGAGATAAAATGTATTTTTGGAAGTAGATACTTATCTGGAAAATTAAAAAAAAATAATTATTTTTTTAATAATCTTATAGGAAAAATTAATTCATTAATTTTTAATATTTTTTTTGCCCAATCATTAAGTGATGTACATTGTGGATTAAAAATTTTACATCGTAGTGTTATTGAAAAAATCAGTTTAACTGTTAACGATTTTGGTATTGAGATTGATTTAGCATCTCAAATAGTTAGAAATAAATTTTTTATATATGAATATGGTGTCTCCTATTATTTTAGAACAAAGAGACAAGGAAAGAAAATTACTTGGCTAGATGGTATTAAATCTTTTTATTATCTTATTAAAGCAAGATTTTTTGATAATAGCCTTTCAACTAATTTATCAATAATTTATTCATCAATATACATGGCATATGTAGGTTCTCATTTTGGGATGGGATTAGGAAATACATTATTTATTTTAATTTTTTTTATATTAGGTTCAGTTATTGGTATTCACTATAAAATTTTATCATCTTCATTAATCTTTTTATTTATATATGTTGGATCCTTATTTGGTAAAGGAAATGGTACATCACTCTCTGTTTTTATTTTTTTTATAATCGGTGTTTATATTGCTAATAAATTAAAAAAATCCTCTATAAAATTAAAATTTAATCATCTATTTTAATTTTAGAAATACACATACTTATTCCTATAATAAAATATGTAGAAACACCGTACCAGTTTTTAATAAGACTTCCTGTAGACATTATTGGCCAAAATAAAATCAACAATAAAACAATTGAAATTATTTTAAATTCATAACTCCCATTATTGTAAATAATAAATTTACAAAGATAAAAAAGGTATACAACAAATAAAACTAAAGCTATTAACCCACCTTCTGTTAACCATTGAATATATGTATTATGAGGATGAGATGCACAATCATAGTTTACCATCATTTTTTTGTATTCAATGTTTTTCTCACATACTTTTTTAAAATTACTTATCCCAATTCCAGTTATCGGATTATCTTTGAACATTTTATAGGATAATAGGTAAATTTCTCCATAAGCCGAGGTTGGAAAATTATTTATTATTTCAAAGAAACTTGGTTGAATATTAATTATTTTAGTGCAAACTTTGCTTGTATCATTTTCACAATTAAAACTTTTTTCTATTTTTAAGCCTTGATGGTATTGATTTGACTCAATTATCTCATAATCATTGTAAAAGGGGTGAAATTTATAGATCATTAAAATTGAAATTAAACTAAATATAATAGAAGTGATTATTACTGATCTATAATTCTTTAAAATTAATAAAACAATTAGAGCTAATGAATAAGTAGCCAAAGCCATCCTTTCCCCAGATACAAAACAAACAACAAGAATTAGACTTAGATATAATGATTGTATTATTTTTTTATTTGTTAAATTTTTATTTATAAAAAAATATATTAAGCCAATTAATCCAAATTTTGAAACATATGACCCAGGTATTAATTCATCTCCAAATGGACCTGTTAACCTCCCATACCAATTTGATTTGAATCCAAGTAAATCACTTCCAAAACCATACTCAGATGAATAATTAAAAAATTGAAATAAAGTATCAATAGAAACAAAAAATACCAAAATTAAAATAATCAAAAATAAGAATTTGAGAATTTTTTCACTATTAAATAATAAAAAATAAATTGATATTGGAATTAGAATATATCTTAAATAAATTATTGAGTCTTGGAATGATTTTAATTTATCAATTGCAAAAAAACTTATTATAATCAAGCTTAACCAAAATATAATTGATATTCTTACAAAATTATTATTAATTAACGAAAAATCTTTTTTTATAAAAAACCAAATAATTGAAAAAACTCCTCCTAATGTTATTGTAATATCAGGTATTGCAGGACCTGTTATCAGAGACAGGGGTATTAAAATAAATAAAAAAGCAAAAAAATTTTTTAAAAGAATTTCCATTAGTTTTTAATTAATTTTAAAAAAACATCTTCTAAGTCACTTTCATATGTATTAATCTCACTAAAAATGATTTGATTTTTATTTAATATATCAATTATTTTTTTCAGATTCGTTACATTTTTATCATATTGAAGTGTTAAAGTTGATCCTTTTCTAGTTGCATTTAATTTTTTTAAAATTTCAGGAATTTCAAAATTTTCATTAATTAAAAAAGATACTGTTTTTAAAGATATAAGATTCAGAAGATTTTTTTTAGTGTCTTCTTTTATTTTTTTTCCATAATTAATTATTGAAATTTTATCACATAAATTCTGTGCTTCTTCTAAATAATGAGTCGTTAAACAAATTGTAGTACCTAATTTATTTATTTTTCTTATATAATTCCAAACTGAAGAACGAATATCTATATCAACACCTGCGGTTGGTTCATCTAATATTAGCATTTCAGGGCTATGTACTAAAGCTTTTGCAATAAGTAATCTTCTTCTCATTCCTCCAGATAATGTACGAGCATAAGCATTTCTTTGCTCTAAAAGTTTAAGGTTATTTAAAATTTCTTCTGTTTTCCTTTTGTTTTTTGGTATGCCATACAATCCAGCTTGAAGTTCTAGAAGCTCAGCTGGTGAAAAAAATGGATCAATATTTAGTTCCTGAGGAACTATTCCGATTTTGAATTTACTTAATTTAGCATTTGTATCAATATTAATTCCACAAATTTTTACAACTCCATTGTTTTTTTTAACTAAACCACCAAGTATATTTATAAATGTTGATTTTCCAGCTCCATTGGGACCAAGTAAACCATGAATACAACCCCTATCTATTTTTAGATTAAAATCTACAAGAGCTGTAATTTCTTTGTTATTTCTTTTAAAAGTTTTATTTACATTTTTTGCTTCAATTGAATATTTATAGTCTGACATTATTTTAAAATCTTATATATTTAAATTTGCAATGAATAAAAAGAGAAGATTGATCCTAGTTGATGGTTCTGCTTATATTTTTAGAGCTTATTATGGTCTTCCTCCCATGAATCGTGCTGACGGAACACCGATAAATGCAGTTTTTGGATTTACAAATATGCTTGTTAAACTGATAGAAGATTACAGTGATGATAAAATGATAGTTATATTTGATGCTGCGAGGGAAAATTTTAGAAATGAAATTTATCCTGAATATAAAGCTAACAGAGGAGAAGCCCCTGATGATTTAATTCCACAATTTCCTCTGATTCGACAATGTGTAAAAAGTTTTAATATACCTCAACTAGAGATAGAGGGATATGAAGCAGATGATTTAATTGCTACCTATGTTAATTTAGCAGAGGAAGATAATATTGAAACTGTCATAGTTTCCTCAGACAAAGATTTAATGCAGCTTGTTAGCAAAAATGTAACAATGCTTGATCCAATGAAAAATAAAAAAGTTGAAATTAAAGATGTTGAAGAAAAATTTGGAGTGAAGCCTGAAAAGGTTATTTTTATCCAAGCTTTAACAGGAGACAAAGTAGATAATATTCCAGGTGCACCTGGTATTGGCCCCAAGACAGCATCTCAGTTAATAAATGAATTTGATGATATTGAAGGATTACTCAAAAATATCGATAAAATTAAACAAGAAAAAAGAAGAAACATTTTAAAAGATGCAGAAAAGGATATCAGATTAAGTTTAAAACTTGTAACACTAAAGAATGATGTCAAAATACCTAACAGTATCAAAAATATAAAAACGTACAATGAATTAAAAAACGAAAATAATAATATCTTTGAGTTCCTTAAAGAGCAGGGCTTTAGATCAACATCTGAAAGATTAAAATCTAATTCTTTTATATCTAGTGATAATGATAATATCATTCAAAAAAAAGAAATAGAATCAAAGTATCAATTAATTAATTCAAAGAACAATTTTGAAAATGTCTTAAGCGAAATTAAAAAAAAAGGTATATGCGCTATTGATACTGAAACTAACTCACTTAATATAGAAAAGGCTAAATTAGTTGGGATATCAATTTGTTGTAGCGAGAACATTTCTTATTATATTCCCATAAATCATACTACTTTAGATGGCTCAAAAAAAATTGATAATCAGTTAGAGGAACAATATGTAATTAATCATATTAAAAAAATTTGTGAAAATGAATCAATCTTAAAAGTTGGTCAAAACATAAAGTATGATATTAGAATTTTAAATAAATACGGTGTAATTTTTAATTCAATTGCAGATACAATGTTAATCTCCTACTCAATTGATAATGGTATTCTTAAGCACAATTTAGATGATCTATCATTTAATCATTTAAATCATACAACAATTAAATATAAAGAAGTCGTTGGCACAGGAA
>MDSZ01167590.1_pt1 | contig 13900 bp, 9 predicted proteins | sample 811201 | NCBI WGS metagenome assembly MDSZ01 (sample SAMN05326647, study PRJNA326480) | marine metagenome | isolation source: seawater | place: Indian Ocean: North | collected 2010
TCTCTTGCCTTTTCATACATAGACTCTACTTCAGTCATTTCCTTATCCCAATCTTCTTCATTTGTAGGTAGACCATTTTCATCTCTTTCTGAATCACGAGGTGGATTTAAATCTTGTAAGATTGTATCTTTTAAATCTTGGTCAGGAATACCAAATCTACCCTCTTCATCGCCTAACTCGCCAGTTTTATCTGGAGACGGTTCATCGGCTGGCTTTTCAGGATCATCAAAAATATTTGGTTTTGGTTTACCTTCACCACCTTTATCTCCTGCTTTAGCCAATCTATCATATTCAACTTTTGCTGGATGATCTTTTTTCTGACGTTTAGCTGAGCTAGCTTTCATTTCACCTGTTTCACCTGTGGGCTTTCCATCTTTGTCCACTTTTTTATATGTGATCATTTTATCATCTGGAACCGATTCGGCAAGTTTGCCGTACATTTTTTGATAGAGCTCCTTGAGTAACATTATCCTTCCTCGTTTAATTCTTTTATTTCAAAATATCTATTAAGTATTCCGCCCATATCTTCATATAATGCAGACATCCTATCTTGTAATGCTTGTGCTTCATTAGCAATTTTAGCAAAACCAGTTGCTTGTTTTTTAAGATCATTCATATTACGTTGAACTGTTACCTTATCAAACCATTCTGCAGTTTCTTCAACAACATGTTTTTGTGCTGATTTGGATATTTCAACAAACATGTTTGCAACTTCTGCTAGATTGTGTTTTTTATAAATTGATGGGCCGTAACTTGCAAAATTATGAACTTTTTCAACTAAATCTTCTTTTGTCATTAATTTTTCATCTTCTTCTTTTGCAACTAATTCTTTTGCAATTCTAAGCAGATCACCAGAATTATGATTATTTTTTTCAAATAAGCCTACATCAAAAGCGTTTTTAGTTATAACACCTCCAATTGATTCCTTTAAAATATTCTTTAATTTTATATCACTCACAATTATTCTCCTGCTAAAATGCTTCTAATTGCATTTTCAACACCTTCCCATTTATTTGTTGTTCTTTTTTGAACTGATTCATTTACAGGTCTTAAAAAAGCACCGTGTGTTGAAGGATTAGAAACAAAATCAAACCCTATTAATTCAAAATCATCTTGGACTTCATCACCTTTTGTTTCATTTTTAATAGATCCAAGTCCTCTAGAACTAATTCCAAGCTTTATACCACTTTTAAAAAGTTCTTTTAAAATATTGCCTGCAGGTGTAGAAAGTACTTCTACTGTACCTACCAAATCATTTCCATTCCAATGCATCTCTAAAACATTATGAGAAACATTTTGTAAATTTATTACTGAACTATCAGGATGATCTAATTCACCCATAGCTCTTCTTTCACTAATGAATTCATCTGCATATTTTTTAGCTTCACGAACTAAAATTTCTTTTGGATAAACCCTTCCATTTTGATTTCTTGATTCTGCTCTCTGCAAAACACCCTTAACAATTAATTTTCCACCATTATCGTTAATTGATTCATTTATTTTTTCTGGTGTAATATCAAAAGGTATGACATCCATTAATAGTGATCTATCCATTATACTAAATCCTTTACTCTTGTTGATAATCTTATCAATTTTTCAGAAATTTTATTAAGAGCATTTTTAGTTCGTTTCATATAATTATCAGATTCGAATTTCATTTCGTTTTTGAGTTTTACATTATATTTAACTGAACGTTCAATCATAGTTAATGCTTCCCTAATATTTGTCATTGATGCAGCTAATTTTTGTTTTGTTGTCATTGACTCATCATTTCTATAATGCCAATAGTTTTCTTTTATTTCAGATTTAACCATGCTCTTTATAACAGACATACCATCAGATAAGTTTAATTCTTCATCATCTTTTTCTTTATTGTCTTTTTTAAAAGCTTTAGGTGTTGAATATTCACCACCTGCTGTAGCAGTAGAACTCATTTCAAGAATTTCATTTCTAATCAATTCTTTTATTAGCTCAATTAGCTTTTGGGTTTTATTTGACATTACACTTCCTAATTTCAGAAATTAATTGATAAAATCTCATTAGTTTTAATACCTGTGATGTTTTTGGCGTTGCAATTTTAGTTTCATTCAATAGTTTAACACACTCAGCAATTTTTATCTTTATAATTTTATTATCAATCTTTTTATATGATTTTTTAAGTTCATATAATACATGTTTAAATTGTGAATCTAAAAATTCTTTTAAAGTAGTAGTATTTGCTATACTATTGATATATTCCCTTAAAACTGCTTTTTGCTCTACTGAGAATGATTCATACTTTTTATTAAATTTTTCTACCAATATTGTATATGCAAGAGTTCTTAAATCTTTATTCTGTCTTTTTAATTCTCTTAATACAGAATTTTCTTGTTTAACTACTTTTGATGAAATATGTTCTAGAACTGTAAAATAGCTTTTGTTTGCAGATACTGGATCATCCAAATTTTCTGTTAATACATTATAAATAGAAGCCAATAATTTGTAATTTGGTATTTTTGATTTGAAAAAATCTTCTGACGTAAAATTTTCTTTTATTGACTTAATAAGATTATATTTTTCTTTTTTAAGCTTTGTATGATTTATATTTCTTTGATAGGCTTTAACTGTTGTTTCAATTAAATGTTTTGCCTTTTCTTCATTAACAACTTTTGTCTGCTGTAGCATTGTAAAAATTTGTGCCTCTTTAATTAGTTCAGACTTCTTATTAAAAAATTCTTTAACTAACTTTGTTGCAGGTGATTTTTTACTATTTTCTAGAGCATCTGCTGTAATCTGTCTTGTTAGTAGTTCAAATAATAAACCACCATTTTTATATTTCGAATGTTTCATTCTCAACCCTTAGCTAAGCATATTATGAGTTCATTTATAAATATACAGAAATTAAGTTTTCTTCTTAGTTCCGTTTAGTTGTTCATCCATATCATCAACTTCTTTTAATAGCATTGTTTCTTTCTTTTCAAAATGATTTTTCATTGCATCAAAATGAGCTAATGCAAGGGGACTTTTTCTAAACTTGTGTTTTGTAGGATCATCTTCTCTCTCATGTGAATGTAAATAGTCATGTTTTCCTAAAACATCACGTACATCATATGTTTCCCTATCTTCTTCATCTCGTTTCATTTCATTATCTTCATCACTATCTTCATCTTGATATTGAGATTGAGGTTTCATTTGTCCTTCTTGGGCAGGTTTAGCGGGGTCGACCCCTTCATTTTCTATTGAGCTATGTCTAAACATCTCTTTTTTATCATCAATTACTTGATTTTCAATATTAGCAACTGATTCATCTGTGAAATTAAAAATATTATCGTAAATCCATTTCTTTGAAACTAATGCTTCACGTTTCATTGCCTCAGCAATATTATTTTTTCTTTCCCAAAGATCTAATCTTTCTTGTTCATATATTGTTGATGGACTAGTTAATTCTAAATCAAAATCAACTAATGCAGCATCAGTATATCCTTGTGAGTATAAATGAACAACTGCAATTTTAGTTAATTCACTTAATACGATTCTTTGTATTCTTTCAATTGTTCTTGCAAACCTAACATCTTCTGCAGCTAATGTAGCTTTAGAACCAATATTTTCTTCAAATCCTAAAAATGCTTTTGGGATCTTTAATGCTGAAAGCAGTTTATTTTTTAAATATTCTATATCTTCTGTTGCCTCATATGTTAATCCTGGAAGAGATTCAATTCCTGTTCCGCTATCTCCACCTCTAACTGGCAAATAAAAATCTTCTGTTAGATTTTGCATATTATATTTTAAATTATAGTCACCTGTTGACTCATCTACAACTGGAGCTTTTTTCATTTTATCTATAATTCTCTTCATATAAGTATCAACTTCATTTGGAGGTAGATTTCCTATATCAATCTTAAAAACTCTTTTTTCAGGTGCTCTCATAATTCTATGGATTAACATTGCATCTTCCATAAGTGATAATTGTTTCCAAACTCTTCTACCACCTTCAATCATTGATTTACCATACGGAGCATAATTTGAATCTGATAATAATCTAAAGTGTGCTACTTCAAAATTTTCTAATTCATTCTTTGCTGCATTTGTTGGTAAATTACGTGGATCAGTTGCATCCAAAATAAATTTAACTTCGTATGGATTTTCTGGATTAAAATCTTCAACACGTGAAACATCATAAGCTGACAATGGTGAAACATTTATAATTCCATAATTTTCTTTTATATCTAAGTTAAGAAAGAAATCACCATATTTACACATATTTCGTATCCACGGCCAAAGATTAAATTCTATATTCAATATATCATAAAAAAGATTGTGTAATATTTCATGAATCTGTGGGTTGTTTGCTTTAATTTCTAAAACATTACCATATTCAGACTTCATAGTTGATTCATCAGCATATACATCCATTGCAGAAGATATAATAGGATCATCATCCATTGCCTCATAGTCTCTAAACAATGCTATACGTTGTGCTTTAGCTAATTCACCACTATAACCATGATAAGATCCAAGACCTCTACCGCCGGAAGAATATAAACGTGTATATCTGTCCATAAGTGTTTTTGATCCTGAAAATACATCATCTGTATCTACAATTTTTAATTTTCTTCCGCCAACATTTCTTACAATAACTCCTGTTGAAAAGAGTCGTTGTATTCTATCGTAAAATGTGTCTTGTTTTGCCATATTATTACCTATTAATTAACCATGTGAGTGATTCTTTTTTGTCGCCTACTCTATGTTTCCACCCATAATCATCTTCTTCCTCAACTATATAAACGCCAGAATTTCCTCCCATTTTATTCATTGTCTCTTTTGTTATCCTCATGTTCTCTTCATGAAGACGTAAACTAGTTTCTCTTATCCAGAGACCTATTGCCATACTCATGACTAAGTCATCATTATAGCCTTTAAAAGCTTCCGCTCTCCCATTATTAAATATAAAAACATATAATTCATCAATCAATCTGATTGAATTTATTTTTATTTGTTTTTCTCTTACAAATTTTGAAAGTTTATCTATAATCAGTGGTCGACTTTTCATACTTGTTGTAAAACCTGGGATCATATTCTTTTCTTCACGTCTATATTTGTTTGTATATTGTGTTTTTGAATCTATATATTTAACATCTCTTTTCATCCAGAATAAATTTCTATATTCTCTATCCAATAAAACTTGTAAGACTGCCCAGCCAACATTATTATTCTCAACAACTAGAATAGCATCATTATATTCTGTTCCTACTGACATTAAAATGTTTGCATATCTTGTTGTATCAACTTTTGATTTAAATTCTGCTACTTGTTCTAATGTCTCTACGTCTATAACATGAAATGCAGAATAATCACTACCATCTCCACGTGCAACGTCTGCTGATATTATGTATTTTGATTGCTGACCTGGATTTTTCCATACCCACATATCATCATGATACCGTTTCTCAATTGGTTCACATACAGAATTATCTTGATATTCTTTAATGATTGCTGCTGGTATAACTGATTGTCCTGAACTTATAAAATCACAATCACATTCTTGTGCTGCCATATCAGGTCCTAATAATTTATTTTGCTCATTACGCCATTCATCACCTCTTTCAGGATGAACTGTCCAGTGTAATCTAATAAAATTAAAACTATTTGTTCCTTCTTCTGCTTCTGTCCATGTTTTATGAAACCAATTTCCCATACCATTAGGTGTTGACAGTGCAATACATTTACCTCCAGTTGCTAGAGTCTGTTGAGATGCTGCCCATATTTCATCAATATTTTTAATGAATGCTGCTTCATCCATAACTAAAAGTGATAATGCTTCAGAACGACCTGCTTCACTGGTTGAAGATATTGCTTTTATTTGTGAACCATTTTTATATCTTAATGATAATTTGTTATCCTCAACACAACCTTGCTTTAACCATTCTGGCATCATTTTATGCATTACACGAACTTTTGTAACAAGATTTTTTGCTACCTCTTGTTTTGTAGCAATTACAAGAATATTCTTATCATTATGAAAATTCATTAACCATAAAGAATAACCTGCTGTTAATGTTGATATTCCAAGTTGGCGTGCCTTCAGAATAATATTATAATCTCTATCTTTAAAATCTTTTAATGTGCGTTCTTGAAATGGGTATAAATCAAATTTCATTTTACCTTTTACAGGATGCTGAATATAACAATATTCTTTCATAAAATATGTTGGATCAGTGGCACACCTTACATATTCTTCCCTAAGTTTATCTTTTATTTGTTTATTCGTCGGCATCTTTAAGCTCTTTTAATCTATTTGTAAAACCTTCTAACTTTTCGTTTAATAATTCAATTGCTTTATCTGCCTCTTCAACCATTTTTTCTGTAAGTTCAAAATTATCAACATGCACAAATCCTGTATCTATATTCACAGGTTCTATTACTTCATAGTTTTTATTACTTTTCCATTCTGTCAATTCTTCAATATCTGCCTTTATCATTGCTATCTTATTTCTTAAAATTCTTTCCTCTTCCCACTCTTCATATTTGCCTGTTACGCGTAATTCATGTTCAAATTCTATTTGGCAATCAAAACAATGTCCAAATAATGTCCACATTTTATTATCATTTCTATGTTTCATTACTTTATCACATTTTGGACAAAACCACGGCATACGAACCTCAGCCATTATATCTGTTAGGTGACTTTTCTTATCACCAGACTTTTCTTTTTTACCCTCATAACCAACCATAACCCTTTTTTCAAGTGGTTTGCCGGCTAATATACTAGTTAATGCTCTATCTTCACTATTCATAATTACCTACTAAATTTTTGTAAACCTAAAATTTGATTAATTGGTGCAAAGAAACCTGTAAATTTAAATATTTTTCCGTTATATTTGAAAACTAAGCCTTCAGTTGGTGCAGCTTTACTAATACTCGGCATTCCTTTTAATTTTCTAAGTTGTGCTTGTAATTTACCTATGTTAGAAAAATCTTTCTTTGATTTTAATGCTTTTGATGCAGATTCTAGATCTGTTCTTAATTTTTGTGATGTATGTGCTGGATTAACTGATAAAAAATTACTTGCATTTGCTAATATTTCAGCACCAACACCAAAAAATATTTCTTCAAATGGTGCCATATTATCTTTTAATATTTTAGCATGATCTAATTTTTCAGTTGCCCTAACCCATTCAACAAATTGTGGATGATCGGCTTTCATCTTATTAATTTCTGTCATCTTATAAGATTTATCTGAGAATGCCCATCTTTTCATTAGTGGATATAAAATATTGTCCGGAATATTTCTGTAATCCGTTGAATATGCTCCAGCTAATATGTATTCTAACCAAAAGTGTTGATGCCATAACGATAGCTCATCGCTATCCTTTAATCTATATATATTCTGCAACCTTGTCAAAGAGCTAATATATTTTGACTTGGTCGCAGTATAGTCTTTTACTTTATGTAGTTTTAATACATTTGGACCTTTAAATGCAAATTTTGTCTTAATACCTTTGTTAACAGAATTAATAATTGCAGATAATTTTGCACCACCAGATTTTATCATCCCAGAAGGTACCCAAGCTTTATTGTACTTTAATATTCCATGAAAAACTATTGTTGCAGGCCCATCATAATCAATTACATTTTTATTTTCTGGATAAATTATTTCTATATTAGCCCAATTTTTTCCATTTGCAAATAAAGAATCTTGATCTTTTTTAGACATTCTCTCAATAGATGAAGCTATATCCTTCATTGAGAATACAAATGCATCTCTTACAGACGGTATATGATTTGCAAACTTTGCTTTAACTCCCCTTAGATCCATACCACCAGATTTTAGATCTCCTTTGTTCCTAGCAGCCTTTGCTTTTCCGTCTATACATGAAATCATTATATTCTGTCCATCTAATTTTTCTGTGACAGCTTCTTCTTTATCTAATTTTCCCTGTAACCCTAAGTCTATTATGTCCTTCAATTCTCCGAAGGTCAATGCATAATCATCAAACGGGTGTGCCATGTGTCCATAGGCTCCTCCCATAAGCAATAACTCCTTTTTATTTTCTTTTGTTAATTTTCTCGATTTTGGATTTAATGGTCCTTCTAAATATTTTTTAGAAATAATATCATCTTCTTGTTGTGCTATCATTTTTCCAATAAAAGAATCAGATTCTGTTAAATTATCTGGCTCTTGCAGTGTTATTATTACTACAATCTTACCATTTGGATATTTTACTCTTTCTACAGATTTAACTTTAGCTTTAGACTTTGAGCTTCGTATTATTTCTTGTTCACTAGAGAAATCTCCTCCTTCTTCTCCGTCTATATATAGACCTCTCATTTCACCTTTTTCGTTTGGCTCTATGCGTATAAGAATAGAAACTTCATCTTCATAATCTTTTTCTGCTCTACTAAAAAATCTAGCAGTATTTGCGCTTAAGCTAAATCCGCTTGAACCATGTCCGCTTTCATCTGGTATTTCTACCATTTCACCTTCTACAAAACGTTCTAAAAATGCATCTGCATCTTCTGTTGGAATTGCTATTCCGCGCTCTATTGGTTGTTCAGCTATAATTACACTAGTATGCGCAGCATCACTCATTCTTTCATTTCTATCTCGTATATCTTGTTCAGAAATTTCACCATTTTGTATTGCGTCTTGTATTGCCTCATAACCTCCAAGTTTTTTCCAACTTTGTGCATCATCTTCTAGTTGTCTACGCTTCTCTTCTGGCATATTTTCTTTTTGTTTTCTATATTGCTCAGCTACGCGTTCGCCATAATCATCTGTATTATCAACAGTTTCTCCCTCTTCCATAAACTTGTATTTAAAATGGTCCAAATCATCTTCATCCCTAATTACATCAACTCCATCAACAATATTTGGCTCTCTTTTCTTTCCACCAAACTTTTCTTTTCTTTCTTTCTTTTTTTTCATTTTATCTGCTATAGATGGAATCTTTGGCATTTTAATTTTTGGAACTTTAATTTTTGGTTTATTAACCTTATCATGTGTTCCTTTTTTTATTGCAGCATCTCTTGCGTCTTCTGTATCAAATACAGCTACATTTCCTGTTTTTTTATTGATTGCTGTGAATGATTCATTAAATGCATTAGGATCTTTTGTGTATCTAAATGTTGTGACTTTTCTTCCATTAATAGTTGGCATTCCATGTTTATCAACACCAATATCTTTTACAACCATTCTTTTATTTTTAAATCTTCCTACTAATATAGTGTCACCAATTTCAACATCTAATTTAATTTCTTCTTTAAAAGAGCCTACAAATGTATCAAATGTTTTTTGATCAAAATATCCAAACATGCTCTTGAAAAATTTTTGTTTTGACTTAATATCAAATTTATCAGAACCAAGTAATTTGCGCATAGTGGTTCCACTTAATTCCAAACCTCCTACCTTAATACTAGTATGTGGTAATTTTAGTGTATAACCATGATGATCAAAACCCTTTAATCTATTATAATTTTGTCTGTATGGTTTAAAATATTTTCCACCTGATAGTCTTCCTTCATCTTTTTCACCAACTGCAAATATTACTGCTGTTGTGTCACCATTCTCTTTATTTAAAATTCCTTTTGGAATATACGGCTGATTTTCCATTTTAATAGCACTTCCAGGAATTCCCATTCTTTGCATGTGTCTCTTCTTTTGAGAAAAATTCATTGGATGTCTACTACCGCCTGATTTATTACTAGTTACAACATAAACTGTATCGAATCTTTTCTTTAAAAACTTATACTGTGCCTTGTGGTGTGGCCCAAAAGGCTGAAATCTTCCTGGGTATATTGCAATTAACTTATCAATTTTGTTTTCTTTTTCTGAGTATATTGACTTATCTTTTCTTTTCTTAGCTTTTTCAATTTCTTTTCTACTTGGTGAGGGTAACAATCCTGCGGGTGCCCCGAATTCCTCTTTAAATTCAACAAGCATTACTACATCTTCATTTAATTTTCCAGATTCTTCACCTAATTTATATGAAGGTATAACAATAACTTGACTTTTTCTATTAGGACCAATACCCATCCATCTTATAATTTCCCATCCTAATTCTGATATGATATTTTCCATCTCTTTCATATATTTTTTATCTGACGCTGCCGTACTAGTCTCACCTGCAATAACAGCACCTCCATAAGAAACAGAATCTGCCCTTCCTTTCATTCCAGAGCCATCATCTGACATCATATTCAATTCGTAAAATGGATCAGATGCTCTTTTGTCTAACAAATATTCTACAACTGGCCAACCTACTACTTGTGTTGCTTTTAATTTTGTTACTCTTTTATAATCACTAAAACTAGCAAAGAAATCGTATAATCCTTCATCAGAATATACACCTTGAACTTGACTACCTTCACTAATTCTTTCAGACTCATCGATATACTGTTTGATTAGTTCATCATCTAACACAATACAACCTTCACCATACATGGCTTCATATGCAATATTTTTATACAGTCTCTTCATCTTATATAGAATCTAATACTTTTTTTCGTAAAAGTAAAGGACTTTTTTAAAAATTATCAATATAGTCTCCTTAGACTTCTAAGCTTCTTCTAAACCATCCAAAGTAAAATTTTTCTAAGCTTGGTTTACGTTCAACCAAATTTACATAATACTTTACCCTGTATGCTCGAACTCTTTCAAGTTCTACACCGCTTAGTGCCGAGATTGTTTTGGGTCCGATGTAACCATCGACTTTTAGATTCGCTCCTTTAGCGTTTGCTGTCTGTTGCATAATTTTTGTAGCACGTCCAGCACCCATATTTACACACATATCAAAATAAATGTGACGTAGATCTTTTGGGAGATCTTCGCATTTGTATTTATCCCAATAATCTCTTTTATAAATATCTTTTGCATCCTCTTTAGTGAGAGTTTTCATATCAACATCTGGGTATGCTCGTTTAGAAATACCAAAATTAGTCTCGCCACCGGGATCTTTAGGGTCATTTACATAACCACCCTCGTGATGTAGAACTACCTCTATTATCTCATCAAAAGTTGTTTTCATTATTTTTCTCCTTTTTATTAATTATCCGCAATGATAAGTGCAAGCAATCAATACAGATTTATACCCTAAATCAGCATCAACGCTAGCTGATGCAAAATTATAAGGTTGTGTAGCTTTTGCCACTGTGTAATTGTGCAATAAATCATCATCTTGCTTTTCTCCGTGTCCAGTTCTAGCTGATGAACAAATATAATCACCCGTTTCTATATTTCCATTTGTATCTGTTACCAGTATTTTTCCCTCACCAATTGCATTATAGTTGATCTGTGGTGCATTATCATCCAACCCTGCCATTCTTCCAACATCCTTTGAACTAGTTGTATAGTTTGGATGTTCTACTGGCGCAGAATTTATTGTCGTAAAAACGCCCATAACTGCTTTATCTTTTTGAGATGTAGTTCTTTCAACAACTGGCCATGCCATTGATATACTTCCGCTTAAGCTATTTGGCGGTTGTAGAATTTCACCAGTAGATTTTACAATCATTCCAGTTTTCCAATCAGAAAAATCTGAACCGCTTGGTCTTTGAGAAATATGAGCTCCAGTAAAAGTATTATATGTTATTTCATTATTTATGCTTCCAACACCACCATCTTGGTTTTGAAAATATATAAAATAATTGTCTGATTCAATACTAGTGTCATCATCAAAATCTAAATCTAAAAGTATATCATTAGAATCTAGGTCGGGTTCACTATGATTAAATTTTACAAGTGGCTTATTTGTACTACCATGTGCATAAGCTTTTAGGACATGCTGGTCTGGATCAGTATCATATATGTGTAATCTAGCTGTTGGGCTTGATGTACCAATACCCACATCTTTAGTGCTATCTTCAATCATAAGAGCTGTATTGCCATCATCTCTTATATAAAGATTACCACCATTAAAATCGAAATAATTATGGCTAGCATTATTATGCAGCCTAATGGCATCAGTTACTGTATATGATCCATCTGAAAGATCATCTGCTGTTACATAAAAATCTGTCTTTACAAAGAAATCACTAGCATTCATTGCAGCTGTAGTTGCACCGCCTGCTTCAAACTGTATCTTATCAGCGCCAAAATTGATAGCTGTGTCAGTATCACCATCATGAATAATATTATCACAATAGATCTGGTTTATATTTGTTATATCTGTACTATCATCACCAACAATATCTCCATTTACATCTAAATCTCCGTTTACCCTTATCCAACCTTCAACATAAAGATTGCCGTCACCAGGATCTGTAGATGTTGTTCCAACCCTAAGGGCATCTATTTTGGCAAAATCATTTACAAACAAATCATCTGATACTCGTATGTCACCTGTGACATCTAATGTATAAGATGGATCACTTTTATTGAGACCGATTGCATTAGCACCAGAATCAAGAAAAAACATATGGGTATTACTATCACTTTCCATTCTAACATCATGTGCAGCTTCACTATTTTCATTTATTACTATACCATTCTTATTCATCACCATCCATGATTTTGTACCATAAGTTTCTGTGCCTGCTTTTAGAAATAATATTGCTCCACCATAAGAACTAGCTCCGTGTGCCCTAAATTTTATAAGTGGCGTAGTATATGTTGAATTAGAACCTGTACCTATACAACCTACAAATAGGTCGTTGCTATACGTTATTATAGCATGACTCCCCTCATCCGCTTGGGATCCTAATTGATAACCTACAGTATCATAGATAGTTTTTTCAAATGAACCTTGTGGTGGTAGCCCAAAGTACATTTCATACTCTGATAGGAACCACCCATTATGGACTTCGGCATTGTAAATATTTACTGTTGTTGATCCAGACATATATAAACCACGGCCAGTGCCTCCAGTCGCTATTGGTACTACGTTTCCAAATTGTGCAAAGGGTGTACCACCGCCAGTCACTGAAAATTTGGATGTTCCTGTTGATATTGAGTTATTAAAAAGTAAAGCAGAACCAGTCATTTGGCCATTATCTCTTAATATTAAATTATTATTAGAACTACTAATTGCAGTAGAACTTATCCCAAAACCACCAATTTCACCACTTGTAGCCGTAATCTTACCAGTTATTTCAGCATCTGTTGCAAACATTTTTCCTGAGCCACTGACTCTAAATGGTGCTGACTTTTCTGTTGCATTACCTACAGAAATTCTATATGAGTCAGTTCCTGTTGATGCTGCATTAAGTGTTACTATTGAATTTGCACCTCCTGATAAACCTCCACCAAGCTTCATTATTCCTGTTGATCCGCTTATTAAAAAGTTTCCTGCTGAGGATCCCATCGCGGTACCTGTAATAACAAATCCACCTATTGTACCCGCAGTTGCTGTTATCTTACCACTAGCATTTATATTTGAAGCAGTGACATCATTCATTGTAACATTACCAGTTGTTGCTACATGAAATTTTGATGAACTAATTGCAAAGCCAGATTGATCAGATCTCAGATAATTGCTAGAATCTCCAACCCTAAAGATTACATTTTGATTATCTGTTGCAGATCCCATTACCCAAACATTTGGATAATCAGATGTATTCTCTATATCCATATTTGATGTGTTCTTTGTGAAAACTGTTCCTGCAGGATTTCTATACGCATTAAAGACAATACCTAGTGCGCCGTCCTCATCAATATTAAATTCATTAGCAGGGTTTGTATCAGGATCTGCTACTGCAAATGCCAAACCTGCGCCAGCGCTTGAACTCATTGCCTGACTCATTATTGACCATTTTGCTATTTGACCAGATGTAGCAGTTACCTTGCCTGATAAGTCTGCATTACTTGCTGTAAAACCTCCTTGAGCATCAATCGTCCAACCACTAGCAGATATTGCGCCTGTTGCATCTATCTGCATCTTTACAGTTGTATTATTTCTAAATGCAAGTATACCGTTATAAATTCTAA
>MDSZ01183375.1_pt1 | contig 13900 bp, 12 predicted proteins | sample 811201 | NCBI WGS metagenome assembly MDSZ01 (sample SAMN05326647, study PRJNA326480) | marine metagenome | isolation source: seawater | place: Indian Ocean: North | collected 2010
GCATTAATGATTAACGATGTTTCAGGTTTAAGAAGTAAAGAGATGTTTGAATTAGTTCTTTCTGAAAAAATACCAGTTTGTATTATGCATATGCAAAAAAACCCAGAAAATATGCAAGTATCTCCTTACTATGATGACTGCTTAAGTGAAGTTTGTGAATATTTATTTTCAAAAGCAGAAGATTTGGTAAGTCAAGGTTTTCCAAAAGAATTAATTGTATTGGATCCAGGAATAGGTTTTGGAAAGTTATTAAATCATAATTTAGAACTTTTAAGAGGAACTGATAAAATAAGAGGAGATGGATTTAGTGTATTGCATGGAGTTAGTAGAAAGTCGATGATTGGAGAATTAACAAATAATAAATCAACTGAAAAAAGATTGCCTGGGACTTTAGCAGTTTCAGCATTTGGACAACTGAATGGAATTGATATTATGAGGGTTCATGATGTAGCAGAGCACGCTGATTTAATTAATGTTTTAAGTGCTTTAATGAAGGAATAGGTGAGTTTAATGGGAGATGATGGCAATAATTTAGTAATTTCTATAGAAGATAACATATTGTTGGTGGGAACGGCTCATATAAGTAAAGATTCAGTTGAATTAGTTCGGAATGAAATAGAGAGATGGGATCCTGAATTTGTTGCAGTTGAATTATGTCAAAGTAGATTTAAGGCACTTTCTGAGAATAGGCGTTTAGACAAAGAAAGTTTGTTAAAAGTAATCAAAGAAGGAAAGGCTCCACTTATTCTTATGCAGAGCTTACTTGCTTCTGAGCAAAGAAAATTAGGGCTTAATGAAGAAATGCAACCTGGTGCAGAATTAATTGAGGCAATTTCAATTGCTAAACAAAATAAAAAAGAGATTGCTTTGATTGATAGAGACATACAAGTTACCTTGAGAAGAGCTTGGAAGAAAATGAAATTTCGTGAAAAATTCAGATTATTGTTTTCATTAATTGGTGAAGATGAAGTAGATGATGAATTTGATGTTAATCAAATACTAGAGAATAAAGATTTAATGACTATGATGATGGATGAATTAAAGCAAGTAGCACCAGGAGCAGGTTCTGTATTAGTTGATGAAAGAGATGAATTCCTAGCCCATAATATTCTTCAAAAAAGCGCTTCTGGAAAAGTACTTGCTGTTATTGGGGCAGGTCATTTAGATGGCGTAAAGATGCATTTATCTTCATTAAAAAAACCAGATGAAGAGAGAATTGAGATATTATCTAGAGTACCAAAAAAGAAAGTATATCAGAAATTTATACCTTGGATTATTCCACTAATTTTATTTGGGTTTATTCTAAAATCAGGTTTGGAAAAAGATTTTAACGAATTTGCAGAAATTTTAACAATTTGGGCATTAGCTAATTCAATATGTGCTGCATTTGCTGTAATTTTAGCCAGAGGGCATATTTTTGCAGTAATTACGGCCGCTTTAGCATCTCCGATTACATCTTTGAATCCATTTCTTGCCGCAGGATGGTTTGCAGGTTATGTTCAAATGAAGGTAGATGAACCAACTACTGAAGATTTAACAAACTTTTTGAAATTAGAAGATTGGAAATCTTATTGGACGAATTCGGCAGGAAAAGTATTACTTGTAACTGCATTAGGTAATTTAGGTAGTATGTCTGGAGCATGGGTTGCAGCATCTATGATTGGACTATTTGGAGCATTGTAATTATTAATTATTTTACTTAAACTCTTATGCTTGACCTGATTCCCCTTGTCATGGACGAAAATGATGTTGTTATTATAGGGGGTGCAAGGACACCTTTTTGTGAATGGTTAGGGGGAAAAAGAGGAGATGGAGAATCTGGAGGAAGGTTATCTTCACTTTCTGCAGAAGAACTTGGAACAATTGCAATAAAAGGTGCTTTAGAAAAAACAGGAACAAGTCCAAAAACAATAGATCATGTGATTATGGGTCATGCACTTCAAACATCTGGGCAAGCAATTTTTGGAGCCAGACATGCAGGATTAAATGCAGGTATACCTCAAGAAGTACCTATGTTAACATTAAATCGATTATGTGGCAGTGGTGCCCAATCAATAGTTTCTGGTTCACAAATGATAATGCTTGGAGAGGCTGAAGTAATTGTGGCGGGAGGTATGGAAAATTTAAGTCAAGCACCTCATGTATTAAGAAATTCAAGAGATCAATATAAATTAGGTAGGCCTCCTAAGGCGGGAACAGAAATTGAAAAAGATATGGAAGATTATCTTTTTACAAATTTAATTGATGGAACTTGTAATATGTTTATGGCACAAACAAGTGATGAATTATGTAAGAGAGTGGGAGTTACAAGAGAGGAAGCAGATGAATTTGCAGTTTTAAGTCATAGCAGGACCGAATATAGTGTAGATAATAATTTATTTTCTGAAGAGATAGTGCCTGTAGAAACTCCTAGTGGATTAATCGATTCATCTCACGAAGATCATTTTGTAAGGGGGACTACCAAAGAATCATTATCTGAGTTAAGAACTCATTTTGGCCCAGAATCATTGGTTACTGCAGGAAATGCATCGGGAGTAGTTGACGGTGCAGCCGCATTAGTATTAAAATCTGGAAAAAGAGCAAAATTAGATGGAGATGTACCACTTGCAAGAATTGTTTCTTGGGGTATTGTGGGATTAGAACCCGCGATTATGGCTTACGGACCAGTTCCAAGTAGTAGAAAGGCATTAGAAAAAGCAGGCCTTTCTGTTGAGGACATAGACAGATGGGAAATTAATGAGGCATTTTCAGGTCAGGCAGTAGCTTGTATTAAAGAACTTGAAATTGATGTAGATAAAGTAAATGTTAATGGCGGAGCAGTTGGTTTAGGTCATCCACTTGCAGCTACTGGAACAAGATTGATATTGACTTTATCACATGAATTAAAAAGATGTGGTGGAAGGTATGGAGTAGCAACTGCATGTATTGGTGGTGGACAAGGTATTGCAGTAATTATTGAAAGAATTTGAGGTGCTTTTTATTGACTAATAAAGTAGAAGAGGTAGTAAATAAGTATTTACTTACTTCAAATCCATTAAAGAAATGGCTATCAATTATTTTTGGATGTATTTTCACATTTTTTTCAATTATAGGAGTCTTTGTTCCAGGATGGCCAACAGTATCTTGGGCTGTTCCAGCAGCTTTTTTATTTTCAATTTCTAGTGAGAGATTATTTCGTTGGTCTCTTACAAACAAATTTTTTGGTTCTGCGATTTTAGAATATTATCATACTGGTAAAACAATACCAAAACATGCTAAATTAGGAATATGTCTTTTAATTTTGTTAATGGTAGTGATTTCTGCAATTTCTACATTTCATTTAGGAGATCCAGGATATGGATCTATTACAATAATAATTGTAGGTCTTATGGGAATTTGTTACGTTAGTTTTGTTGTGAAATCAAGAGAATCTCAGAATTATAAATCTTCTAAGTCTAAATTGGCAATTTATTCAATATTATATGTGATTATGTTATTGATTCCTATTCTTTATTCGGGATTAGGATATGTGATAGCAACTCAATCAGGTTTGCAATTATCTCAAACATGCGGTGTTTTTGAAGAAAATACTCCTAGTGATTGGGATATGGATGATGAAGATTGGTATCTTAATTATGCTAATGGTGAAGAGAGAATTAAATTAAGACAAGAAATGAATGTAAGTGAATATCAATTTCCATTTGAGGAAGTAAATTTCCCAAGTAGGAGTGAGGGTGTAACAATAAGTGGGTGGTATCAATTTGTAGATTCAGAGTCACCAACTGTAATTATTACTCACGGTGTAGGTACAAATGGAAAGTGTAAACATGAACCTTTGATGGTTTCTGCAATGCTTTATAAAAATGGAATAAACACGCTTTCTATAGATTTACAGGGTTATGGTAATAGTACGGTAGTAGATGAATATATGAAAATTGGTCAAATAGAATATCTAGATATTTTAGGTGCAGTAGATTATTTGATAGATTCTAGAAATGTAAGTGAAAATAAAATTGGTGTTATGGGTATTTCATTGGGTGGTATTGCTGCTTCAATTGCTTTTTCAGAGGATGAAAGAATTTCTGCTATTTGGTTAGAGGCAGCCCCCTCAGATTTCCAGATCTTAGTTGAAGATCAATTGGCAGAACTTGGATTTCCTAAGTTATTAGGAAGTTCTGCAATAAGGTGGGTTGAAGTATTTATAGGAGTTAATCCAAATGAAATTCCAGCAACAAATTCAGCATTATCTGCAGGAGAAAGGCCTATGTTCTTATGTCATGGTTATGAAGATGATTTGGTTCCAATATCTCATTCTCAATCATTAGAAAAATTAGCATTAGAGAATAATGTAAATGTAACTTCTTGGTATGTTGAAGGTGCAAACCATGTAGATGCAATTTGGAGTCATACAGAAGAATATGAGGATAATTTAACAGCTTTTTTTAAATCATTAAACTAATAATTTTTGAATTTAGGTGAGATTATGAAAAGAAAACCATTATTTCCATTTGTTTTTCCTTTATGTGATTCTAAAGGGAAATTTTTACGCCCTAATGCTCTAATTAAATCTAGAGGTTTTTCATTTTCTTATTTATTAATAGTTATGTTAATTTGGTATTTTTTGGGTTTTGGACATTGGGGAGGTCGTGTTTGTGAATCATTTATTCAACAATTATCTTGTTCTAGTGCAATATGGCCTAACAAACTTTTTTCTAAACCTCATGAATATATATTCTCTTTTTTTACTTCTCCATATTTTCATAATGATCCACCACATTTAAAATTAGTCATTTATGGATTTTTAATATTCGCTCAATCTTTTGAAGCAAGATCAAGTCCAAAAAGTGCAATGCTGCTTTTCTTCCTATCAATAACATTTACTTGTCTTTTAATTGGTTTAATTATGAACATCGGTCATTATTTAGATCCTGATTCTGCTCTTTTTAATGGGGCTTTAGATCGTAGTTTTATGGGAGGTTCTGTAGGAATGTTTGGACTTCTTGGAGGTTTGTCACATTATTCAAGGAAAAAATGGTTAATTCCATCTATTGTAGTTATGTTTGAAATTTGGAATAGATATTTTAATGGAATGAATATTTACATAACTATGGGTCATTTAACCAGTTTCTTTTTTGGGTTTATTCTATGGAGTTATTGGTTGAAATATGAAAATTAATTGTTAATTTTTCTACCTAATGAATTTATATTATTGATTAATGCTTTTTCAATTTTATTTCTATTTGTAATATGATTATTTGCAGCTAGCGAGGATGTAATTCCCGCTTCTAAACCACATCCTTCTAATGATTCAACTCTTTTCTCAGGAGTGTCATAATTAATTGATAAGCCATGTCTAGAAACCCATTTTAAAAAAGAAAGACCTATGCTTGCAACCTTTTTTCCATTTACCCAGACTCCTCTCATGCGTTCATCTCTAACTCCAATAATGCCTAAATCTGAAAAAGATTTAATAATCCATTCTTCTAACTTTGAAATTATTACTTTTGTATTCACTTCATCATCTAAATCCCATTTAATTATTGGATATACAACTAATTGGCCTGGTCCATGCCATGTTAAACCCCCTCCACGATCAACAAATTTTCTTGGATAATCTTCAGGGGGGAGGATATTTTCCTTTTTTGCTTTAGGTCCTATGGTTACAATTTCAGGATGTTCAACAAAAATTAAAGTATCATTTATTTCATCATTGATTCTCATTTTTTGCATTTCTTTCATTATCAAATCTACTTTTTCATGATCCTCACACGAAAATTGTATGAGTTCCACATTTCGCATACTTTAGCCTCATGAAATATGAATTGCATGTCCTAAAGTTGCTAGAATTGCTTCATGGAATGATTCAGTCATTGTTGGGTGTGCGTGAATAGTCCCTGCAACGTCTTCCAATAGCGCACCCATTTCAAGTGCTAGAGAGAATTCTCCTGATAATTCACTGATGGAGCTACCAACTGCTTGAATTCCAAGAATCTGATGATTGTCTTCTCTAGCAAGAACTCTAACGAATCCTCCTGATTTTTCTGCTTCCATTGTGAGTGCTCTTCCGTTTGCGGCTAGAGGGAATTTTCCTGTTAGTAATTTGGTTTCTAATTCTGTGCAGTATTTGTTCGCTTCATCAGGAGACATACCTACAGAAACAATTTCTGGTTCTGTAAATACTATGGCTGGAACTGAAACTGGGTCATACTCTCTAATTTCTCCTGCTATAATTTCAGCAACCATTTCACCTTGAGTCGAAGCAACATGGGCTAGCATTTCTCCACTATCTGCTACATCTCCAATAGCCCAAACATTTCGCATATTTGTTGCACATTTATTATCTACAATTACAAAGCCTTGTTCGTTCATTTTGACTCCCATTTTCTCAATTCCAGAATCTTTAGATCTAGGCTTTCTTCCAACAGTAACTAAGATTTTATCAGCATCTAATGATTTTTGGGCACCTTTAGAGTCAGTATAATTAATTTTAATGCCATTTGATGTTTTTTCTACACCTTTAGCAAGTGATTTTGTATGTACGGTGACCTTGTTTTTCTTTAAGTATAATTCAACAGGCCTTCTTAATTCTTTATCAAATATTGGTAAAACACTATCCATTGCTTCAATTATTGTGACTTCTGCACCTAGTAATCTGTAGGCAATGCCTAATTCAAGTCCAATATATCCTCCTCCAACAACAACCAAATGTTTTGGTAAATCATTTAACTCTAAAGCATCTCTACTTGAAATTACATTTTCATCAAATGGCATAAATGGTAATTCAATTGGTATTGATCCATTAGCCAAAATTACATGTTCAGCTTCAATTCTTACTTCACCTTCAGAATTTGTAACAATACATGTCTTTGCATCTATAAATTTAGCCCATCCAGAGATTAGTTTGACTTTTGCAGCCTTTAATAGCCCTTCAACTCCTTTGTTTAATTTATTTACAATCTCTTCTTTCCAAGAAATTAGATTAGATAAATTAAGTTCTGCGGGAGAAGGTAGTGTGATTCCCATATGTCCTTCTTTTGTACTATGTTTGGCAAGTGAATGGAATTTATGAGCAGCATGGATGATGGCTTTTGATGGGATACATCCTCTGATTAAGCATGTCCCTCCAGCTTTTTCACCTTCTACAATAATAGTATCCATTCCTAATTGTCCAGATCTTATTGCTGCGACATACCCACCTGGGCCAGCACCAATTACCAGAACTTTACATCTTTTTGTTTCCATGATGATTCACCTTACATGAAAATTGTAGCTGGATGTTCTAGTAATTTCTTAAGAGTTTGAATTAACATAGCTCCATCCCAACCATCTATTACTCTATGGTCCCAACTAGAACTCAATCGCATTATTTTTCTTACTTCAATTCTACCATCAATAACAACAGGTTCGTCTTTAGCATTATGTACTCCTAATATACCAACTTCTGGATGATTAATTATTGGTGTTGCTCCTAAACCTCCCATTCTACCTAAACTTGTAATTGTAAATGTAGACCCTTGCAAATCTTTAATGCTTGCTGTACCATCTCTTGAAGCCTTTGAAACTCTCATCATTTCACTAGCAGATTCCCATATGTCTTGTGCTTCTACATTTTTAACTACAGGAACAAATAATCCTTTGTCTGTTTGGGTTGCAATGCCTAAATTTATTGCTTCAAATTGTAGAATTTTTTCTTCTTCATCTAAATAATGAGCATTACATTTTGGATGCTCGGATAAAGCTTTTACAAGTGCTTGCATTATGAAAGGCAAATATGTTAATTTCGGTTGTCCTTCTTTTCTATTATTGTTTAGATGAACTCTTAATTCTTCAAGGTTTGTTACATCAACTTCTTCGAAATATGAAAAATGAGCTATTGTAGAGTATGACTTGCTCATTTGCTCCGCAATTTTTCTTCTTAATCCAATTACAGGTACTTCTTTTACACCAGATAATGCTGTTCTTTTTACACCTGCAGCAGCAACTGGAGATCCTGCTTCTTTCCATGAATCAAGATCTGAATGCGTAATTCTTCCACCAGGTCCACTTCCACTAACTTCGTTTAAGTTGATTCCAACTTCTCTTGCTTTTTTGCGAACTGCAGGGCTTGCCATTACCCTTTCACCCTTTTTTCTTATTTGAGGTGTGGCTTTAGTTGTTTTTTCCACTACTTTTTCTACTATTTTTTCCTCTTTAATTTCTTGAGTTATAGTTTCTTCTTCAGTAACTTCCACTACTTCTTCTGTTGAGCCACCTTCTCCTTCAAAAACAATACATACTTGTCCAACTTTAAGCATCTCTCCTGCTTTTCCTTGGATTGATTTGATAATTCCATCAGTTGGACTAGGAATTGTAACTGTTGCTTTATCAGTCATAACATCTAATATGGGGTCATCTTCTTTTACAGAATCACCTACTTTTACGTGCCAAGAAACTATTTCTCCTTCTACGACACCTTCTCCTATATCTGGTAACCTAAATTCAATTTTCCCCATGTTTCATTCCTCTATAGTATTCCTTATTGCTGTTGCTATCCTTTCAGGACTTGGTAAATAATCCCATTCAGTAGAATGTGGGAAAGGAGTATCCCATCCTGTAACTCTAGTGATTGGCGATTCTAGTGAATAGAAACATCTTTCTTGTATCGAAGCAGAGATTTCTGCTCCAAATCCACTAGTTTTTGGTGCTTCATGAACTATGACGCATCTACCTGTTTTTTGAATGGAATTAACAATAGTATCTTTGTCAAATGGAATTAATGTTTGCAAATCTATTAATTCACAAGAGATTCCACTTTCTCTGATGCCTTCTTCGGCTACATGCACCATCGCACCCCAAGCAATTACTGTACATTCAGTACCTTCTTGTACAATGTCAGCTTTACCTAGTTCAATTTTATAATAATCCTCAGGCACTTCAGATTTTGGATGTCCCGCCCATGTAGGTACATTGTGAGGATCTCCATAAAATGGTCCTCTGTAACACCTTTTTGGCTCAAAGAAAATTACAGGATCATTAGATTCTATTGCGGCTGTTAGTAATCCTTTGGCATTATTTGGATTTGAACAATAAACCACTTTTATTCCTGGTGTATGTGTAAATTGTGCTTCTGGAGATTGAGAGTGGTGATTTCCTCCTTTAATTCCACCGCCTGCTGGAGTTCTAAATGTTATTGGGGTAGAAAATTCGCCACCACTTCTATATCTTATTTTAGAAATTTCATTTACTATTTGATCATATGCAGGAAAGATATAATCTGCAAATTGGATTTCTACAACTGGCCTAAGTCCATTTATTCCCATTCCAAATGCAGTTGCAGCAATACCTCCCTCTGCTAAGGGTGAATCAAAAACACGATGTTTTCCATACTTTTGTTGTAATGTATCTGTAACTCTAAAAACTCCGCCAAAGAAACCAACATCTTCTCCAAATATTACTACACTATCGTCATTTTTTAATTGAATGTCTAAAGCAGAATTAAGTGCTTGAATCATATTCATTTCTACCATAAAATCACTTTCCTAATTCCTCTCTTTGTTCTTGTATGTGCCATGGTATTTCTTCATAAACGTCACTAAAAATTGTAGATGCAGGAGGGAATGGTCCATTAGCTAAATCTCCATATTTCACTGCTTCTTTGTATGCGGTCATGACTTCTGAATCTATTTTTTCAGTTAGTTCTTTATCTCTTTTTTCATCCCATTCTCCAATTTTAATTAAATGCATTTTTAGACGTTCAACAGGGTCTCCTCCAGGCCAAAATTCTGCCTCATCACCTGGTCGATATCTTGATGGATCGTCAGATGAACTATGTGCGCCAGCCCTATATGTGTATATTTCAAGGTGTGTTGGCCCTAATCCTGCTCTACATCTTTCTGCTGCCCATTTTGTTATTGAATAAAGTGCTAAGAAATCATTTCCATCTACTCTAAAGCAAGGAATGTCATAAGAAAGACCTCTTGATGCAAAATTAACACCTCCAGTAGCCAAATTGCTATGTGTTGAAATTGCCCATTGATTATTTACAACATTTAATATTACGGGAGGTTTAAATGCACTAGCAAAATTAAGGCCATAATGGTAATCTCCTTGAGCACTAGTTCCATCTCCTAACCAAGTGATTGTTACTTCATCTGTACCTTTGTAAGCACTTGCCATAGCGACACCAACAGCCTGACTAAATTGAGTTCCTACGGGACTAGAAATGGAAATAAATCGCCCTTCTTTATATGTGTAATGAACTGGCATTTGCCTTCCTTTCACATTATCTAATTCATTTCCAATACAATGACAAATCATTGAAACCATGTCTCTGCCTCTAACGAATTGAGCACCTGGTTGTCTATATGAGGGGAAAATCCAATCTTGTTCTTCTAAAGCCATTGTTTGAGCGATTGCAATTGCTTCTTCTCCAAGGGATCTCATGTAAAAGGAAAGCTTTCCTGTCCTTTGCATCTTCATCATTCTGTCGTCAAAGATTCTTAACTTCATCATATATTCTAAACCCTTTCTAAGTATGTCAGGATCTAACTTTGGATCCCATTCTCCTTTGGCTTCATTAGAATCATTTAGAACACGTAATAATCCATATGCATGTTTTTCAGTATCTTTACTTGTACATTTGAGTGGATCTAATTTCTTCAAATCTTCAGGCTGGAAATCCCAACTTGAGAACGTTGGTTTCTCACCAGGTCTAGCAGGAGGAGTCCCTACCCGGAAAGGAGTGGATTTGTTTGCCTTGTCTTCATCACTCATAATAGTCCCTCTTCACTTCTCTCTTTGACTGTTTCTAATTTTTGGTTATTTTTCTATAAAGAACCCCTGCACGATATGATGAACGTACTAAGGGCCCACATGCTGTACCTCGGAATCCCATGTCCTTAGCCAAAATGTCCCATTCTTTGAATTTTTCAGGAGTAGGAAATCTATCGACAGGCAATAATTTTTTATTCGGCTGAAGATATTGACCTATTGTTATAATATCACAATTAACTTCCCTCAATAATTTCATAGCTTCAATAACTTCATCATCAGTTTCTCCAAGCCCCACCATTATACTGCTTTTTGTAATGATATCTGGCCTTAATTCCTTAGCCCAACGTAAAATATTTAGAGATTGATTAAATGATGCTCTTTGATCTCTAACAATGGAATCTAATCTTGGTACACATTCTACATTGTGTGCAAATACATCTAGTTCTAGATTTTCTAATAGTATAGATAGAGCTCTTTGATCTCCTGCCAAATCACTACAGAGTAATTCAAGAGATGTATCGGGGCAAACTTCTCTTACCTTTTCAATGCATTTTCTATAATGCATTGCTCCACTATCACTTAAATCATCTCTATTTACTACAGTAATTACGGCATGTTCTAAATTCATATTTTTAACCGCAAGAGCAAGGTTTTGTGGTTCGTCCACATCTAATGGAGGTGGAGTTTTAATTGAACCTACAGCACAAAATCTACATCCTCTTGTACATTCTTGGCCAGCAATCATAAATGTCGCAGTACCTCTGCCCCAACATTCATGGATGTTAGGACATTTTGCTTCAACGCAAACAGTGTTTAGAGTATTTTCATCAATAGTAGATTTTATTTTGTTGAATGCGTTTAGTGAATCTCCTGTAGGTAATGATACTCTAAACCATTCAGGTAATCTAGTTTTTGACCTTTTCTTGGTAGATGAATCCGCGTCTTGCAATACAGGTAGACGTTGTCCAGCCATCCTACTCAGTAGACCCTATATCCTAAGTCTCAAAAGTGTTTGTTTTTTGAATATTTAAATCAAGAACCTTCAAACGTATTAAGGATAGGCAACAGCATGGACCGAAGAGATGCCGAGTCAACAATAGTGAGTAATAAAGTTGCTTTAGTTACTGGTTCTGCAAAGAGACTTGGTGCAGCAATTGCAGTACATTTTGCAAAAAATGGGTATGATCTTCTTGTTCATTATAATAATTCAAAAAAAGAAGCAGAGGAGGTACTTTCAATTATTCATGAAATGGGCAGAAATGCGACATTAATTAAAGCGGATTTAACTACCGAATTAGATCTATTTATTGATGAGGTGAAGAATACAGACTTAGTAAAAAAAAGAGGTGGCCTTGACGTACTTGTAAATTCAGCTTCTAAATATGAAAAAATTAAATTTTCATTAGTTTCTCAAGAAAAATGGGATTCTATGCACGATATAAATTCAAAAGCACCATATTTTATAATTCAAGGATTATTAAACGAATTGAAAATGGTTAATGGTTGTGTAATTAATATGGTTGATACATCATATAATCGTCCTTGGGAGAATTATAGTAATTATTGTGCTAGTAAAGCATCTTTGTATAATTTAACAATGAGTCTTTCATATGAATTGGCTCCTGAAGTAAGGGTAAATGGAATTGCACCAGGGGCGATTATGTTTCCCGATTGGATTGATGAAAAAGATAAACAAGAGATATTAAACCAAATACCTATGAAAAGAGAAGGAACAGTTGAAGAAATTTCAGAAACTGCTTTATTTTTAGCTGATGGTCCAAATTATATCACAGGACAAATCATTGGTGTAGATGGTGGATTAAAATAATAAATTCGGTGAAAAAACGAAAATAAAAAGTGCATAATCATATATCTCTTGTTACTCGGCTTTTCATGGGATGGCTTCAATCCACAGCAATAGACCTCTCTGATTCCTCCGTAAAGGGTAGTTTTTCCGCCAAGTCTTGCATTTCTAGTGAAATGGAATTAATTGCAGATGATTCTGGTTTACATTTTAAATTAGGAGTGGCTGAAAAGAGTTTTGAAAAAGGCACAATAAAGGCATTAAGAACAATTCGTGAAAGTAATAATTTACCTGCTTTATGGACATTGCAATTGAAATTAGATAACGACGAATGGGTCGATATTTTAGAAAGTTATGACGAAAATTCATTGTTGAATATGATGAATGGGATTGCTTCTAAATTGTTACTTCCTCTAAAAGAACATACTGGCCGTTTAGTAAGAAGAGATGAGCATGGAATGGGTGTAATTGAACAATTAGCTAGATATCCAGATCGTTGGCCAAGGCCTGAAAGACTACCATCAATACAATTTGGATTTAGAAAAGGAGTAAATAGTGTTTATACTACAATACCAACACGTTCTACACAATCAGCATTAGCATTTTTTTGGATATCATTATTGTTTTCTTTTGGTGTTGGAATTTCAATGTGGTATTTGAGAACTATTGGTGATAAAGATTACAATCAATTAATTTGGATATTTTTATTCCCTATTCTCACGATTGCTTATTGGCTGGTCTTTAATTCAAATACTGGGCAATTAGAATCAAGACATAGATTGAATATTTCTGCAACAAATATTTCATTACAGGCTAAATTTTTAGGAATTATACCTTTAAAATCTAAAATTTGGAATTTGGATGAGTTCATAGATATAGACGCTGATGAGGATGGAAGACTAACTTTGTTTATTGGAAATCGCAGATATTCTATGAAAATGCATAGAAGAGAGGCAGAATGGTTCGTTGGAGAGGTTGCAACACAGATGGAGCAATTGATGGTGGATCGAATTAATGAAGCGAGAGAATCAATGAATTTAGAATTAAAAGAGGCATTTAAGAAATTTGATACAAATAATGATGGTAATTTATCTACAGAAGAATTAGAAGCTGCTATTGAAGAATTTGGAATTGGACTTTCTAAATTACAAATGAAGGTATTAATGAGAGATATTGATAAAGATTCAGATGGAAAGATAGATTATAATGAATTTGTAGATCGTTTTTCATCACTCAGTTCGACTGAAGGCTCAGAAGAAGAATAAATGCTGGGGGTGGGATTTGAACCCACGAAGGCTTCGCCACCGGATCTTAAGTCCGGCCCCTTTGACCACTCGGGTACCCCAGCGACCCTCCGAAACCGAA